>WNFB01000884.1_pt1 | contig 35261 bp, 35 predicted proteins | sample 5400501 | NCBI WGS metagenome assembly WNFB01 (sample SAMN13153341, study PRJNA577476) | soil metagenome | isolation source: 200 cm saprolite under Douglas fir tree site 2 hole 1 | place: USA:California | collected 2015-04-18
TAACACGGAACACTTTGAGAAGGCTTTACATGGAAAAGTCAGCAAGGACACGAATATGTTCTCACCGATTAGATGAGACCATGAGAAACTAGTCTTGGATGTGTTGGAATGTTGTTTGCTATTACTGCATTAGCACTATGCTAATCTCTCCGCCATGAGCTGCGCCAGGTGCAGCACCCGCATCTTCCTCCCACTCGCATCAACTCCACCCCTCAGATGCATCAGGCACCCTGGATTATCTGCCACAAGCACCGTCGCACCCGTACTCTCGGCATTATTCAACTTATTATTCATAATACGCTCTGCCACCTCGCCATGCTCGATCGAAGTCGAACCTCCAAACCCGCAGCAAACATCCGATTGTGGCATTTCCCGTAATTCCAACCCCAATACGTCCTGGATGATATGACGAGCTTCTGAGCGTAGTCCCAGGCAGTTGATCGACTGGCAAGAATCATGATACGTCACAATAACATCATCTGTCCTCTCACCACCTTCACGAACTGAGAGTTTCGTACCGTTTGCCAGCAAAACATGATCCATAAAGCTTGTAAAATCCATCACCTTCTCAGTAAGCACCCGCGCGCGCCGCAGCCAGCCTTGCTGCTGGAGATCCTCAAAGAGCTTTATATAGTCCTGCACTATACTCACTACACAACTCGCCGAGGCGCTGAGAATGTAGTCGGCCTTACTTTTTTCGAGCGCCTGCTCAAGCGTTGTAATCGTCTGGCGTGCCATTGTCGCCCCGTCCGCCCAATCTCCCGAGTTGAGAGCAATCAGGCCACAACAGTTTTGCCTTTGCGGGAACGTGACCTGCACGCCGCAGGCTCTCAGCACTTTAATTACGGCTTCGCCCATCTCGGGAAAGAGACGATCAGTCATGCAACCCGCGAAGTAGCAGACTGTTATGGTAGACCGTCCTGGCTCGTCCTTGCTTGATATCTTCGAAGGAGACAACACTTGCCCTTTCACTCTATCCCGCAGCGGTTTCGTCGCGAAAGCAGGAAGGCTGCGCCAGCCCGCCAGTTTAACAATTGCATGCATACCCGGAAGCTTGCCAAGTATGCCCAGGCTGCGAGCGCGAACGTAATTGCTGCCACGTGTAACGGGAAGCTGAGCGAGGCTGAAAAAGCGGACCGCGACATCAAACAGGCGTGGACGTGCCATCGCTCCAAAGATCGCTTTCTTCAGCCACGGCAAGCCTTTCGCTTCAACGGCGCGATGCCGCACATCCAGGATCAGGCTAGGTAGCGGTATCTCGACCGGGCATACAGTCTCACAGGCATTGCAGCTTACACACAAACTCTGTGGTCCTGCTCCTGCCTCGATACCATGATGAAATGGTGTCACGACCAGTCCGATTGCGCCGCTGTAGATGTAACCGAAGGCGTGTCCTCCGACTTGCTGATAGGGTGGGCAGATATTCGCACACGCCGCGCAGCGTATGCAGCGCAGCGCATCTTTAAAACGAGGATCGGCCCTCATCTCGCTACGCCCATTATCGACGAGCACAATATGCATCTCTTTATCAGACGTGGCAGGTCCCGTAATAAACGTTGTATAGCTTGTAATATGCTGTCCGGTTGCGCTGCGTGCGAGCAGGCGTAACTGCGTCATAGCCTCTGCAAATGTCCCGATCAGCTTATCGTAGCCTGCCATCACGACATGCACAGGTGGTAGAGACGTTACCAGGCGTCCATTCCCTTCATTGGTTAGCATCATTACCGTGCCGCTCTCGGCAATCAGCGCGTTTGCCCCGCTTATGCCCATACCAGCGTTCAAAAATGATTTGCGATGTTCAACTCGAATTACCGCCACTTGCTCAGCAACATTTTCGCGCGAGATCTCACGTCCGGTCGCCTCTGTAAGCAGCGTGCCTACTTGCTGCCGCGTTTTATGGATAATCGGCATCACCATGTGCGATGGCCGTTCATGAGCGAGCTGCGCAACCCATTCACCAAGGTCGGTCTCAACAGCCTTGATACCACGGGCTTCCAGGTAGTGATTCAGCTCTGTCTCTTCGCTCACCATCGTTTTCGATTTGACAACGAGATCGATACCCTTGCGCGTGCACAATTCATAAATATACCGGTTTGCCTCCTCCGCCGTACGGGCCTCGTACACGATGGCTCCCGCTGCCTCCGCCATAGCCCTAAATTGCGCCAGCAACTCGGATTGATGCTCAATAGCATAATCTTTCGCCTCGCGCAACAGAGAGCGCATGTGCGTAAAACTATAATCTGGGCCATACTCGTCCTCTTCATAGCCAAAGACGGCCTGGCGTGATGCACGCCAGGAGGGAGCGAAGCGTCCCAGCGCACTATGCATCTGCCCGTCTGCCAGCGCGTGCTCTAACCGCTGCTCAAATGGCTGGTGCTCGTCGGTCGGATTTGCGTCGTCTTCTACTACAGCGCTTTTGAGGGATTCCTGTTGTTGAGGGGGTATTTTATTTTTCATACTTTTCTTCGCTATCTTACCCAACAACTATAACACACAATACCCTTGGGCCTTGCACTCCTATAGTCAAGGTGCGCTCAATATCGGCTGTACGGCTGGGACCCGTGACGAGTGAGATATAGCGGCGCTGCTCAGGGCCTGCCACGGTAAGCTTTTGTAGTAGATTCCCTGCATCTTCTAGCATAGGTAAGAGCCTCTCTTCACGCACGAGTACAAAATGCGTCAGGGTTAACATGCCAACTACTCGAGCCTCGAGCGAATTTTCTGCCAGGAGCACACTGCCCGTCTCCGCGATAGCCAGTTCAGCTCCAGAGATGCCGGCGGGAGCATCAGCAACACTCGCTGGGCTTCCTGCCTCACGTATTTTAATACCTTTGCTGGTTAATAGTGGAAGAATTGCTCCCCACGGTTGACACGCAGCAAAATTTGGGGCAACAATGACCTCCCCATCTGTCAGCGCTGGATGAGAAGATATGACCTCTGCCGCCTGCGTTATGCCTGCAACGGCATGCGCCTCACCTCCGACGGCAGTAAGCCGCTCTTGAAAACGTACAAAAGGGTCTATTATTGTCATATTAGCTCGTAGGGGCAATTTATTGCACCCGCCTGTTCTTAGAAATAATTCGACGTGATACCACCATCAACGACAAGCCAGGCCCCAGTCGTCCAGGATGATTCATCAGAGGCAAGATAAAGCGCCATATAGACGATATCTTTAGCCTCTCCAAAGCGGCCCAGCGGAATACGGTTGAGACGCAGGTTGCGCGCCTCTTCGCTTGTCCAGAGAAAGCGCAGTAGGGGTGTCTCGATGGGCCCTGGACAAATAGCATTGCAGCGTATACCGTAACGGCCATATTGCACAGCAAATGACTTGGTCAACGAGAGCATACCACCCTTAGAAACGGTGTATGCATCCTGTGGTACCGTGCAGCCCATAAAGGCAACAAATGATGCCACATTGATGATCGAACCACCTTTGCCTTGCTTCACCATAGGCGGTATAGCGTACTTCGAGCACAAGAAAGCGCTCTTAAGGTTAACGTCCATCACCCTATCCCAGAGCTCCTCAGAAATATCCGTAACGCTTCCATCATCGGATGGCATAATCCCTGCATTGTTATAGAGCACATCCACACGACCAAACGCATCAATAGCCGCGCCAACCATATTTTTAACATCAGCTTCATTAGCAACGTTAGCCTGGACAAATAGGGCTTTGCCACCGGAATCGCGGATTTTCTGAGCGGCCTCTTCGCCTGCATCCGTGGCGATATCGGTGATCACAACACTTGCGCCTTCTCGCGCAAATAGCTCTGCTGCAGCTTGACCCATGCCGCCTGCAGAGCCAGTGATAATCGCTACTTTGTCTTGCAATCTCATGTGGTTCGTGTCTCCTTTAAAATTTTCTTACCAGGTCAAGATACCAGAACGGCATACGTTTGCGCAGCAGTGGTTTACTACGTACCACGTTGCCTGGAATGCTTTCGCGAATATCATAGGCCAACTCGCCGGTTAGCGAACCCGCCAATTCGCCAGGGGCATACTTGAGTTCTGTTGTTGAACGTCGTCCAGTGCGTTGTTCGCGCGTATCAATGGTCATCATTGTCAGTGTAAGCTCGTCGTCATCATCGGCAATGACTTCCGGCCATGGATACGTAGAGTAAGCAGGTGAGTAGATGCCGCTGTACCCATTGGCACACAATCCTTTTGATGCGCCAGTCCAGTTCGCCAGGGCCAGGTAGACATTGTGCTCAGCAGCCCGCACGCGCCAGATCAAGGAATGTGTAGGATCATATTCGTCAGGTGCGAGAGGCTGGCTATACTTAATACTCGATGGGCCGAGGCCGATAGGTTGCGGGAAGTTCAGGTACGCTGGAGCACATACCAGGTCAGCGCCTTTCCCAGCGAGCACGCGCAAAGTTTCTGGAAAGAGTACATCGTAACCCGTCACCAGTCCGATGCGTCCTGTAGGCGTATCAAATGTAGGCAATCCCAGGTTGCCAGAGCTGGCCCAAAGGCGGTCGCCACGTGTCAGGTGCAGCTTGCGGTACCTGCCATATACACCTTCTGGGTCAATCAACAGAATAGTATTGTAATACTTTGTCGCTTGATTGCCTGTGCCCTCAACCCGCTCTGCAACTCCCAATACCAGGCTTAACTGGAATTCATTTGCGAGCGTAACCAGGGTGTCGGTTTCCTGCCCTGGAATCTGGATAGCCCCTGCTTGCATAGCAGCTATGGCGTTAGATGTCCCGTCGCTTACATCCAGCGGTCCTGGTAGCATCAGTTCAGGTAGTACCAGCAAATCCGGTCGTGCCGGAGCATGGTTGTTCAGTAGTGTTCTAAGCGTGTCACGTAACAACCCTAGGGGTGAACCTTGCGGGTGTCCTTCAGGGAAAAACGCTCGCAGATCGGTCTGGATAAAGCCGACGCAGGCAAGTTGTCCCGGCGGAAGCTCTCCCAGTTCATACAGACCGTGATATTTCAGAGGCTCCCACAGGTACGTATTATTGACAATGGTAATATATTCGGCTGGCTGGCGGTCAGCCAGCCGGTCACCAGCGATTTCTTCTTGATTTGCCCCCCAGCTCTTGTTGCGGCTGCGAGTCAAATCAACTTCGCCATAGACAATCCCCTCACCATTGTCCAGGTAGTTCTGGATCGCTCCATCAGGATCAATGACACAGCTGCCCCCACTGAACTGCACGCCACGTTCGAGACCATAGCGGTTCGCAGCTATAAAGTACACGCCATTCTCAAATGCTCGTGCCATCCACCAGCTACTTGGACATTTTTCTTCCAGCCAGTTCGTCGGAAAAAGCAAAACATCCGCATTGTGTAATGCAGGGATACGTGCTGCCTCAAAGTACATAGCATCCATACAGATAAGTCCTGCCAGACGGCCCAATGGAGTTTCCCACACGGGCATACCCAGGTCACCATCGCGTGCCCAGCGTGGTTCAGAGATGTACGAGTGAATTTTGCGGTATGTTCCGACGATACCCTCTGGGCCGATCAATACCATGCAGTTGTAGTAGACATTTGTAGCTGGATCAACTTCGGGCATGCTGATTGCGATGTAACAGTTATACTGCGTAGCGAGTTTTTGAAAACGGTCGGTGGTTGGTCCGGGAACTGGTTCAACATATGGAGCAATCTCAGCGCGGGACTCCCAGCAGTAGCCGCTTGTCGCCATTTCTGGTAAAACAATCAAGCGTGCTTCATGCTGCGCTGCCTCCTCAACGAGGCGGAGAAGATCGGCTACATTCTTCTCCGTCTCGCCCAGTACCGGCTCATATTGAATAGCTGCAACCCGGTAACGAGTAACGGTGGGTGCAGATGCGCTCATCTAAATCCCTCAATGTCCTGTAGGTTGAAGCTGTATAAGTTTGAGGATGACTTAACCATACCATTTGACTCAACAAGCGTCAATAGGCAAATTTACGTTATTCATTTTCTCCGCATAGCTACTTTAGCTATCGATTCCGAACACCTATTCCTCTTTTCTAATGAGAGCATAGAATGCTCGCATAGACTCTTCGTCCATGTGATAACTCTCGGCATCCGAGGGGAAAGTGCCCGCCTGGACATCGGCGAAGAAGCGTTGCAGCGCCTCAGTAGCCACATCAGACAGGTGAGCGTACTGGCGTACGAACTTGGCAACCCGGCCATCATACATGCCCAACACATCGTGAAACACAAGTACCTGTCCATCACAATGCGGTCCTGCACCAATACCAATCGTCGGTACAGGTACTTCCTGTGTAACCATCTGCGCTAGCACGTCGGGCACGCCTTCCAGAACTATGCCGAAGACACCTGCCGCAGCCAAAGCGCGAGCGTCCTCCAACAATTCGCGGGCGGCCTCAGCCCGCTTACCCTGCACCCGGTAGCCGCCCATAGTATGGATAGATTGCGGTGTAAGCCCCAGGTGCCCCATCACAGGGATCTCAGCAGACAGGAGAGCTTCAATCATCGGCAAACGCTTGCGGCCTCCCTCTAATTTCACCGCTTCTGCCCCGCCCTCGCGCATCAAGCGCCCGGCATTGCGCACGGTCTCTTCCATGGACAGGTGGTAGCTCAGCCATGGCATATCGCCCAGCACCATAGCGCCTGGTTTTGTCCGTGCGACGGCAGCAGTATGATGAATCATTATATCTACTGTGGCAGGAAGTGTATCATCGAAACCTAGCACTACATGTGCCAGTGTATCGCCCACCAGGATAATATCCGCTCCGGCCCTATCGGCAATACGTGCCGACGGGGCATCATAGGCCGTTACCACCTTAATCTTAGGCCCGCCCTTTCGAGCCTGTATCGCAGGTACAGTGACTTTGTCCCGCATGTAATTATTCCTTTCACTCCACTGTGTATGGTTAGAACGGCCCTCACGGCCAGTATGCTCATTCAGTGATACGGATTCCAATATCCCAGGTGCCATCTGGACGTAATAAGAAATTATCGATTAAACGCGCTGGGCCAACCCTCGCTGCGATGAGCAGCAGTGCCGGGGCATGGAGTTCTTCTAATCGCGTAAAGCTGTTAGGGTCTCTCACTTCTGCATATTCCAACTGTGCGCGTGGCTCCTCCAGCACTGCCTGAGTCATTGCCTGAGTGACTGCTAATAGCCCTTCATTGGGGTGAGCTTCAAACGCCCTGCGGCCAGCTTGTAATGCTCTATAGAGTACCGTGGCAGCGGCTCGTTCTTCGAGGTCTAGATAAGCATTCCTGCTGCTCATTGCAAGGCCATCACGTTCGCGTATTGTCGGTAGGATGCGTAGCTCCATAGGAAGATTGAAGTCTGTCACCATGCGCGTGATAACCGCAGCCTGCTGTGCGTCCTTCTGGCCGAAGTATGCCTGATCTGGTCGCACGATCTGGAATAATTTCAGCACCACAGTTGCCACGCCCCGAAAGTGTCCAGGACGGCTTTTCCCCTCAGCCTCCTCGGTGAGGGGCCCTGTCGGATCAACATAGGTTACGAATCCTGGCGGGTAGACCTCCTTAGTTGTGGGAACGAATGCCACATCCACTCCGAGCGTCTCGAGCATGCGCAGATCGTGTGGTAGGTCACGTGGGTATTTTCCCAGGTCTTCGTGCTGGCCAAACTGCGTAGGGTTAACGAAGATGCTCACCAGGAGTTTGTCGTTCTCCTTACGCCCCTGCCGTACAAGCGTAAGATGCCCTTCGTGGAGGTATCCCATCGTAGGAACAAATCCGATCTTTGTGGAGCCAGCCCATCTCGAGCGCTCATCCACCATCTCCTGGACCGTGGTGATTACTCGCATCCTTCTTCCGCTCCTGTTTCAACCTTATCCTGGGATATGATAACCTGCGTCATCAGCATATCCCTTAATACTTCCCAAAGTATATCATCGGAGCGTGAAGTGTGCAATTGAAGTCAAGGAAGCCGTTTTATACCCTCTGGGCCACTTATAATCGCCAGCTCCGCCATATGCAAAAATAAGCCTGATTCAACTACCCCTACGATCCTGCGGATGCCTGATTCTAGCTCTTCCGGGTCGGCGATGCCCTGCGCGAAGAAACAATCCAGAATGACGTTCCCATTATCGGTGCGAAACGCGCTAGTTGCTGCCTGCCTCATCTGCACTGATGCTCCAAGGGCTTCTAAGCGCCTGCGCACTGGTGTCGCTGCAAATGGAATAACTTCGACCGGTAAAGGTGCTGTGTATCCCAGTTGCGCTACTTGCTTTGTCACATCTCCAATCACGACGAAGCGCTGTGCAGATGACGCCACAATCTTCTCCCTCAGGAGAGCTCCGCCGCCGCCTTTGATGAGGCGCAGCTGTCCATCGATCTCATCTGCCCCATCGATAGCTAGATCAAGCTCTGGGTAAGTGTCCAGGTCGGTGAGAGGGATACCTAGCTTGACGGCAAGTTCTGCAGTGGCTTGCGAAGTAGGCACTGCGCCCCTGATACGGAGCCCATTGTGAATGCGTTGCGCAAGTGCATAGATCATCTGTGCCGCAGTCGTGCCCGAGCCAATACCAAGCACCATGCCTTCTTCAATAAATTTCACCGCTTCCACTCCTGCTGCATGCTTCCAGGTATCTTGATGATCATGTCCCATAGATTCTCTCCTCTTTTGCCCAATGTCAGCATAGGCTCTTACATCGCAAAATATTTCACGCAGTTCTGTCTCTAATCTAGTCCCAGGTACATCCTCTTTATTACACTCCTATAGCACTTTTATTGTATCGCATCGTTGATATCCCTGTTTTTGTACTTGTCATTCTAACGCCATCGTGATAAACTCTCCGAGTACAATAAAAATCGTGCCACTTTATTTTTTTGGTGATTGCAATAATGTCAAAACAGTGGCGTATTCTCGTAGTTCAAGATGAGGAAAATCTCAATCGGAATATTGTCACCTCCCTTCAAAGGGACGGGTATTCGGTTCAGGGTGTTGCAGGTGGTGCCGAAGCAATACGTCTACTTTGGGCCGAGCATTACGATGTTGTCATCAGCGATCAGAAGATGCTCGATTCAAATGGTCTTGGCTTAGTGCAGTGGATACGCACCTATTCCCCAAACACACGCATGATTATGGTGGCTAGTGCCAGCTCCTCTGTTACACGTACTCAGGCACTTGAAAGCGGGGTCGTTAGTTACCTGGAAAAACCGGTTGATCTCCATGTGCTCAAAGAGGAACTTCGCCGCCTGCTCCAGCAAACCGGCTTTACTGCCAGCCTGGACTCGTTTGATTTGTTGGACGTGGTTCAGATTGTCAATATGAGCCACAAAAATATTGCAATGGTGGTGAATACCGGGTTGGAAGAACAGGGATTGCTGGGCTTCCAGGATGGTGAGTTGGTCTGGGCAGAGTATGGTATATTGCGCGGTGAAGAGGCATTTTTCGCCCTGGCTGCACATAAAAACGGAACGGTCACTCATCAGCCCTGGAACAGGCAAGTTACGCCAAACGTCACGCAGCCTCTGTCACGCCTCATCTTCCAGGCGCTCCAGTATCGCTCCAAGTATGCAGCCTTTCATCAAATCAGTGGAGAGCAAGCTGCAGTTACTCCAGCAACAGCGACTTCAATGCAGTTGCTCAGCGATGACGACGATCGGCCCTTTTTGTTTGCAGAGCCATCCATTGCAGATGCCCAACCACTGCCATCCCAGAAGTACTCACAACAGGCTTCCCTCCAACAGGTGACGGAAGAGTCAATGGAATGGTGGCAAGCACCACCCCCCCCGAGCCGCTCAAATAAATCAGGAGCCGAGCGGGCCGTAAATAATGGTCCAGCCACGAATCAACAGATAGATCACCTTTCTGCCAGTAGCTTGAACAGTACTAATGGCGCCAGCTCTACCAGTACTAATATCACCCCATCGACTGTACACAAGACGCCCGCGGGCCGGCGTCCTGATTTGCCATCCTGGTTAATGGAACAGCCGACCCAATTTGATATACCCGTATTACGTCCATCGTCACTCACCGGTACGGGCCATACCCCCGCGACACCATTGCCAGCGGAATGGCAACCTGCATCGTCAGCGACCTGGGCGAACGAGCAGTCATCACATAAACCCGGCTCTAATCGCCCATTACATCAACAGAGTTCCCCTGAATGGCAGCCGCCGGAGGATACCAGCGTAAGCCAACTAAAGTCAAACCCAACGGATTCACCAAACCTCCAGTTACAGAGCCTGGCTACGCCCCGCGATCCCCTTTCGCCTGCTACGAGTAGTGAGCTGCCCGCCAATGGCACACCCGCGGCTTTAAATAGCGACGTTTTATCAGGAAATATAGCCGAAAGAGCTGGGGAAATCCGTCAATCTTCCTGGAAGCGCACTAAGTCTGACACAGGCTCACAGCAGGCATCAAAACGCAACTACTCTGCTCTCGTTGCAGCCTTGCAAACGTTGGGTTATTCTATTCCTGGTTTTATCGCCACTGCGGTAGTAAGCCTGGAGGGACGGCCCATTGCCCAGATTGCCGTGGATGATCTCGATATTGCGCCGATGTGCGGCTACTTCAGCGCTATTTTGCAAGGTACACTCCACTCGCTGGATCAGGGGACCTGGGGCAACTATGAGGATACGATCATTACGAGCGACACGCATCATATTCTACTCCGCCTTGTCGGCAGTGCAAGAGAGATTTTTCAGGTTCTCATCACCTCTCGTGAATCTGATCCAGTAGAAAGCCTGGAGGAAATGGCTAACATTGAAGCTGCTATTGCATCCGCTCTGTAATCACTAAGCTAGGAGAAGCAGGATATGAGTGAAACAAAAAAGCCGCTCACTGAGGAAGAAAAGAAAAATAATCGCTTTTCATTCATCGTTGGTATGCTGATTGCCCTGGCAATTATCATTATCTTTGTGCTATTGTTCCATTAGCTTCTTCAGTTTCGCAATCTCCGTTTCCTTCGCGGTAGTATCCGTAGCGGGTGGTTCATGCTTTTCTGATTTTGTACTTGCGCGTTTTTTCGCCGGTGCACTATTTTTTGGTGGTGTAGGGATGAGAGGTGACAGGCGAGAATTACCCTCTTGAAGCAGCGGAGGTTCCTTTAGGGGGCGTTTCTTCGCCTTGAGTTCGTTCAACTGCTGTTCAAGAAGCTGTTCCTGGGATAGTTGCTCGAGCTGCACATCCAGGTCGCGCTTGTGAAGATCCGCCATCGCACGTGCACGAGCCTCGGCTTCCATCACTGCATCCTGCGCTTGTTTGCTACGCTCGTCGTCTTTCGATCCCCCGCTGGTCTTGTTGATCGCGTCGAAGACACGTTGTTGCAGCAATGCGCTGCGCTTGCGTGTGATAAGCAGCTCAATAGTAGTTTCAACCTCGGAGATCTTCACCTCGAGCTGCTGCAGGACATTTCTCATCGTAGAAACTAATTGTTCCTGTTCCTTCTGTTGTTGCTGGTAACGTTGAGCCTGCCTGATGAACTCGTTATAGCGTGTAAGTGCAGCGCGTGCCGCAGCATCGTTATCTTGCTGGATCGCCTGTTCTGCCCTTTTCTGCCACGTTTCCGCCTCTGCTTTCTTCTCCTTACTGCGGCTTTGCAGCTTACGACTCTCGGCAATGGCTGTGGCGACTTGCGTCTTAACCTGCATCAGTTGATTGCGCATGTCAAGCTGAAGTTGCCGCAATACCTTCTCTGGGTCATCTGCCTTCTCAACCAGTGTATTGAGGTTGGCCCGCAACAAGGTAAGCACACGTTCCAGCAGATTCATCTATATTCTCCCCAGTCCATGAGGCATAGAGGCCTTTACATCATAAATATCAAGAAAATGATTTTGCCTGGCATCCGCAAGGGATGCCAGACAGCTTCATAACGACTAAAATGAAACTACTTTTCGCTCGAAGTCGAGTCAACGGCAGCGCCAGTACCATTGGGACTCGCCTTATTCGTACCGGCCTGCTCGTCCCGGTTAGACAGGGCAGGAACGCGGCTCATGAGGTCACCGATGCGCGTGCCGCTCAGCAACTCGAAAAGTGCCGGTACCTGTGCCACCATGTTCACGATATCGCCTGTGAGACGGCTCGCGCCAACTCCATTGGTGCCGCCAGTGGAGACGATGGTCACTTTGTCCACCTTGCTCAGTGGCTCAGCGATGGCGCGCACGATCTCAGGCATACCCGTCAACAGCTTATCCAGGACAGCCGCTTGGTTATATTCGTGGAAAGCTGCGGCTTTGACCTTCATCGCATCGGCTTCGGCTTCACCCTTGGCACGGATCACCTCAGCTTCGGCCAGACCTTTGGCGCGGATTACTTCAGCTTCAGCCAGGCCTCGGGCTCGATTGGCATCAGCATCGCCAAGTCCGCGTGTCTTAACTGCGTCAGCCTGGCCTTGCGCTTCGAGTATGAGTCGCTGCCGCTCGGCCTCGGCAACCGTCTCGATACGCCTGCGCTCGGCCTCGGCTGCTTTCTGGATCGTCGCTTGCAGTTCGAGCTCGCGGCGCTGGATTTCGGCCTGCTGCACTTTAATCTGCGCGTTTTTCTCTACCTCGGTCACCTTGACCGCCTCGGTGACCACCTGCTGCTGCATCAAATTGGCCTGAATATCGTAGGTCTTATCAGCGGTGGCTTGCTGCTTCTTCACTTCAGCATCAAAGGCTGCTTTTTTCAATGACAGGTTACGCTGTGACTCTGCCTGCAATGCCAGCGACTCTGTTTCTGCCTTCACCCGCACCTGGTCTGCGGCAGCTTTGGCGACGGATGCTTCGCGGGAGGCGTTAGCCTGTTGGATCTGCGTATCCCGTTGTGCCATGGCTGTGGCAATGTCAGCCTGTTTCTTAATCTCAGCGATCTGCGGGCGCCCCATGTTCGTGATGTACTCATTCTTGTCACGTACATCCTTAATGGTAAACGAAATCACTTCCAGACCCATCTTCTCCATATCGGGAGTGACGGTCTTGAGCATCTTCGAGCCGACGTTCTCAGGGTCCTTGACCAGTTCCTCAACCGTGAGCTGGCCAACGATGCCGCGCAGGTGGCCTTCCATAACCAGGCGGATCAAGCCTTCACGCTCCTGCTGGCTTTTACTGAGAAACTGCTCGGCAGCCGTCTTCACGCTCTCATCGTCGGAACGCACTTTGATCTGCGTGACGGCTTCGACATTCACGGCTACGCCCTGGGTGGTATACAGGTCTTGTGACGGGGCAACGTCAAAAGACATCAACTCGAGTGAGAAATCCTGGGCGCGCTGGTACAGTGGCAGCACAAAATGCGAACCACCAGTAATGACCTTGGTTCCGCCCGCACCATAGACGATCAATGCCTGGTTCGGTCCAACCTTGCGCAGCAATCGCCCTACGGTTTGGATGAGGCTGAAGACCACCACAACTGCAGCGACGACGATGATGATGATGAGAATAAGAGGATCCATGCTGTGTTACTCCTTTTGCAGATCTTTTCGTACAACCAATTGTGAATCTGACTTACTGGATTCGTCAAGCAATGTGCGCAATTTATCAAGTTCATCGGAGAAGGATACTTCAGAGTGTGTTCCTTCCTCGCTAATAAAATGATCCCACGTATCGACTTCTGCTATGCCGTGCTGGTAATTCACAACAACTACCTCTTGATCGCGCTCCAGCCGGCGTCCATCGATACTTCGTGCCGGGACGCTTTTACGCATTCCTCCAGGTGATACGTAGATGATCTCGCCTAAACTATTCTCCTGGATGGTAATGCTCACTTTTCCTAGCAGGCCCGTGCGGTCCGAGACATCCTGTACTGTTGCTCCCTCGCTATCGCCAAAGAGGCGGCTGAGCATGATGAGCAGCAACACTGCTATGGCAATTCCTCCGATACCCGCCAGAACCAGTGTGAGCGCGGCCACGAAGTGGACAGTAGTATGGAAAAGGTAACCGAAAAAGCCAAATCCAAACAGGAAGAGCATAATGGATGTGGGGTTAACAATTGACATTAAGGATTGATGTTGCCCTTGCGAGCTGTCATGGGCTGTACCATGTGAACTTGCCGCATGCCCAGAAGCGTGAGCCGGTCCGTGACTAACGGCATGCGTGGTATGCGTACCGATCGTATGTGTACCGCCGCCGTGATGTCCAATATCGACATGGTGGGCAGCGCCGTGCGCGAAACCATGTCCAAGGTTTCCCAAAAGGGCCGTCACGATAAAGTATACCAACCCAATCAGAAAGCAGGCGATGAATAACAGAGAAAGCGGATCAGTTGCAATCATGAGTTAAGTTCCCCCCTTCGGTTGCGGAAACATTTCAGCAGGTAGACGAAGGCGATCAATGCGCTCGATCAGACCAGTGATGCCGGTAAGTATACCAGCTATACCTGATACAAGTGCAAATAGCAGACATATCGATACAGTGGGTATCCCAAGTAGTGTCAGTACAGGAAATAGAATGTTCGCGAAGAAACTGGCGATGCCAAGCACAACTGCCCCGCTTAGAAATGTAACTGGTACCAGTACAGGATGCCGTTGTAATAAAGGGTCTCGTCTCGGCGTTAGGAAACGCTGCTGACAAGAGGAAGGGTAATATTGGCCCTGAATCATCGTTCGCTCCCATAGTTTTAGTGGCGCAAACTCTAACATAAGCTACTTTGCTCCGTGCAGATTACATTTACTATAGACGTAAAACCATCACAGAATTACAACATCAGCAGCGTTAACTGGTTTTGATAGCTCGGACGGTATGTTCTAGTTCTTCTACAGGAAGATCCATTAATTCATTTAACAGCTCAATAGCACGACGCGGGTCCTCAGCATTGGCAAGGCGCTCGAAAAACTTCTGTATGGATGGTTCAACGCGCCATTCTTCTGCGCTCGCCATTAACCAGGTGCTCAGGCGATCTGTCTCATAATCCATATCTGTAAGTAGATCGGTACTATAATCAGGAAGGTCACTGACAAGATATCCTGGTTGCACCTTAAAAAAGCGCGATAGTAAGTCTCGACTCGATGCCGTCAGGTGAACTCTCTTACCGTTTTCCAGTTGCGATAAGTATGCCTGGCTTATGCTCTCATTCAATTCCTCTTGCATGGCTTTGACGACTTCCATTTGCGTCATTGGCCGGTTGAGACCTCGTAGTAAACCCTCAACCTCGCGTAAGTGTTTGATTTTCTCTGAGAGATTCATAACCAACCTCACATAACTATTTGCTATATTTAATATAGCTGTTTGCTATCGATTTGTCAAGGGCACGCAGATATTCCTTAGCCATAACCTCAAAGCCGTTGTATAATGATGCTACTATATGATCGAGATGAACTCAACATTCTGGTGTCACACGGTAACATGACGAGCTATTTCATACCATTCTCTCGTTAATAACAGTAACTTGATAGAGCAAAAAACACTCTCCAGGTAATCAGGCCTGATTGAGTACGTAGTTAGAAGGTTCAACCTTGAAAGACAACGCCGTCGATTGCAGCCTTTCGGTAATTTTGCCTGCGCACAACGAAGAGGAAGCAATTGCCACCACCGTCCATGAAGTCATCGATACGCTTTCCACGTGGATACAGGACTTCGAGGTGATCGTTGTTGACGATGGGAGTAAGGATCGCACAGGTGTGATCCTGGATACCATCGCCGTCACTCATTCATGTCTGCATGTTATACACCATCCTGTTAACCGGGGGTATGGGGCAGCCCTGGTCAGCGGCTTCGAAGCAATCACTAAAAACCTGGTTTTCTTCATGGATTCCGATGGACAATTTGACATCCACGACCTTGAGCGTTTCTTTTCTCTTCTTGAAGAATACGATGCTGTGCTGGGGTACCGTATTCATCGCCAGGATACCTGGATGCGTAAGGTCAATGCCTGGGGTTGGAAAATCCTGGTAGGCATGGTCTTCGGCATCTATGTACGTGACGTGGATTGTGCTTTCAAGCTCTATCCTGCCAATTTTTTTCATGAGTATAAACTTGAGACTTGCGGGGCCATGATTAATACAGAGATTCTCTATAAGTTCACGCGGGCCGGTTATACCTACACACAACTTGGCGTGCGCCATTTGCCACGACGCGGGGGTCGTGCTACTGGCGCGAAGCCGTCAGTGATTATGCGAGCGTTCCGCGAGCTATTCATCTATGCTCTGAAGTGGCATCGCGAAGAAAAACGGCTTGAGAAAAAGGCAGAGCGCTCAAAATCGCTCAAACAGCAAACACAGTCTTCTCGAGAGCGCATCGTTGCACCCAAGGAGCCTGAAAAAACCCCCAAAGTGTAATGACCTTCCGGTCATTATCTTATTCCGGCATCAATCGCAGTACACCCGCAGCATGCTCCTCGATCATGCTACGCTCGAAGAGCTGAGGGTGATGTTCTACACTCAACCAGGGTTTGATAAAATCGGCATAGTGCTTACTTGCAGGGTGACCGGATTGCCCTGGAGCGTGCATGGAAAGCGAGGCTTTCAGATCAGCCAGGTTTGCAATTAGGCGATACGAAGGCACCGTCACAACCGTTTCCGGCTGATTTGCCAGTGTTTTTCCCATGTTCACGGTATCAATATCGCCGCCTATAGAGTAGGGACCGCGATTGAAAATTCTATCAAGTGGTTTGACCATACCTAGCGGATGGGTATACGTCATTTTGTGTATCGCGCCGTACTTCCAACGCGCAGCGTCGTTTCCAAGTTTAGCTCGCAAATCCTCAATCGTGGCATGGAAAGCTTTGCTTAAGGTCTGGTCCCATGACCCTGGACCATTAGGAGCGGTGGAGTCAGCGAACCAGCTATCATCGTGCTCGTTCAGCAGGCGGATCAGGAGCGGTTTGTCGCGGCTGGCGTAGCCGTTCATCGGTGATAACATAGTCGAGCCCCCGCCTAAGTAACTTTGCATCAGCGTCTCTTCGCCGCCCAGTAGGGCACTGAAGACGATGCGCTCCAGCTTATACAGGAAGGTGATGTAGATTGCCGCAGCGGCGCTATCAGGAGCGAGGATGTAGTTCCAGGTGCGCAAGACATCCAGGGCATTCTTTTCCAGTGGGGTACTGGCCTGAATTTTCAGCATGTGCGGCACGATCTCAGCCGCGGGAAGTGAATAATAATCAGCCTGAATGGTCGCCATATCGGAGAGCGCTAACTTCTCTTTGCTGGTGAGCAGGTCGCGTATGCGCTGTGCACGGTAGCCGTTCAGCCACTCATTGCTAATGTAGTAGGGATAGGTATCATCGACCACGCGGTTGTTAGCGGTGACAATGAAATGCTGCTCGGGGTTAAAGGTCTGTGGCAGTTCATCGAAAGGAATATAGCCTGTCCACTCGTATTCACCGGTCCAACCAGGCGAGGGTAGCAGTGCCTGCCCGTTGTTGGGACGAATGGGAACAGCTCCAGCCATCACATAGCCTATGTTGCCATGAATGTCAGCATACACTACATTCTGCGGAGGCTGGTCCCATTCACGCAGTGCTTCACGGAACTCTTCACTTGTGGTGGCGCGGATCATCTTTTGTGCCGCTGCTATGACGTCGTGTTTTTCCAGGCCTGTCCAGCGGAGAGCAAGGGGTAGTTCGCCTGAATCGGCAGTAGCGCCATTTTTTCCCGCCTGACCATCTGAAGAGGGGCGCTGCATGCTTGTCAAGATTGGCCCGTGGCGAGTTATACGCACTTCTTCGATTACAGGGGCCCTGGTGCCTCTTACTTTGATCTCCTCGCGGATCACCTGCGCTTCTTCCCACTTACCCATGTACTCGTACTGGTTTGGATTTTGCGGATTGAATTTTTCGATGTACAGGTCTTCAACGTCGGAGATGGCATTGGTTAAACCCCAGGCTATGTACTGGTTATGTCCAATCACAATACCCGGAGCACCGGGGAAACTGGCTCCGATTACATCGATATCGCCCGCTACCAGGTGGCACTCGTACCAGACCGATGGAGCAGCTTGCTCCAGGTGTGGGTCGTTACAGAGGATGGGGAAACCAGTAGTAGTCATTGTCCCATCGGCCACCCAGTTATTGCTGCCACCCAGCATACCAAACCCGCTCAACTGCTTGAGTTGCTCGTACTGTTCCTGGATATCAAGGTTAACACCACGGTATTCAACTCCGGGCGGGATAATCAGCGGGTGGCTCTTGTCATAGCCTGCTTCCAGTTTAGCGGCACGCTCGGCACCTAGTTTGGCAACGATACGGGCGCGAATCACTTCGGTTTCCCAGTTGCCGGCCAGGTTCCAGCCCATCATCTTGGACCATTGAATGCTGTCCTCAATTCGCCAGGGAGCGGGCTTGAAGCGTAGCAGGGTAAATTCAAGAGGAAGATTGTTCAAGTTGCCTTCAATGAAAGCGTTGACGCCCTGTGCATAGGCATTCATGATACGCTTGCTATGTTCTGATAGGTGCTCTACTGCTGCGACGGAGGCGCGATGCAACCCCAGCCTTCGAGTAAAGCGATCAATTTCAAGGGGTATCTCGCCGAAGATTTCGGCAAGCCCACCGGAGCCTAATCGCCGGTTGAATTCCATCTGCCACAGGCGTTCTTGAGCGTGGACAAAGCCCTGCGCAAAGAACAGGTCATCCTCATTCTGGGCATAAATATGCGGCACGCCATAACGGTCGGTGATGACTTCAACCGGCTCATGTAGGCCTTGCAGGTGCAATTCGCCTTTTGTCTTGGGAAGTGGGCGACGCATCAGTATATAGTATGCGCCGCCAGCCAATCCTGCTAGACCAGCCGCCGCCGCTAAAGTTCTTTGCCACCAGGACGCCATTGGTTGCTCTCCTTCTCTTGCCTGGGTAGTATGGGAAGTGCTCTAAACAAAAGGAACAGGTTGATTCTGCTGTATACAAGAGTATAGCAGAATGCTCCTGGCAATGCCAACTGCGGGCGATTACCTGGTTGGTTTGCCACGGAAAGATATGGTGCAACTGTGGCGCGTTTGCGCCGTATTTTTTTGCTTTTTGGCTTGCTCGTTGCAGAGCATTACACAAAAATCGATAGAACATCGAATAGCGTGCAACTGTGGCGCATTTGCGCCGTATTTTTTTGTTTTTCCTGGGTTGGTTCTTGATAGATATGAAATAGGGTGCAACTGTGGCGCGTTTGCGCCATATTTTTTTGGGTTTTTCCCGCGTTGCCTGGTCGGGGATGGCTCCCCAGGCGGGCGCAAAGGAGATATGGGTGCAACTGTGGCGCATTTGCGCCGTATTTTTTTGATGCTTGCTGGATCAGCTTTTTGATACATATTATGCTCTTTTTAGGCAAGGTTCAATTTGGACGAATTGTCCTTGACCGTTTGAACAGTCACCCCGTGTCACCCTGAGCGAAGCGAAGGGTCTGTCGCGATCAGCAGAGAGATCCTTCGCTTCGCTCAGGATGACAGGGCTGGATCTTGCTGGTGCTGCGAGGCCCCTACGGAGGGTCGGATTATAATGTACGATCATACTAACTCTGTACCACCGGGTGTATCACGTACTTCAAAGCCCAGGGCGATCAACTGATCGCGCAACTGATCGGAGCGTTTCCAATCGCGAGCTGCGCGGGCTTCGTCACGCTCGCGCACTAATGCTAGCGCTGCATCGCTGATAACGCGCGGCTTTTTAGGTTCAATGGTATCGAGGCGCAGACCGAGCACTCGATCAAAGTCGAGGACCAGGCGGCGCCTTTCCGCTGGCGCAATCTTGCTGTTACGAGCAACCTCACGGGTAAGGCTCAGCGCAGCCGGCAAGTCCAGGTCATCGTTGATGGCCGCGTGGAATGCATCGTGCGCCCGCTGGGCTTCCTCCGACCAGCCGCTCTGTAAGTCGTCTGCGCCAGGTAGAGGCAACTCTGCAAGGTCAGCACGCAGGTTGTTCAGGCCGTTCTGCGCTGCCATGATTGACTCATCGGTGAAGTTGAGCTTCGACCGGTAGTGCGCCGTCAGCAGCAGGTAGCGATAGGCCAGCGGGTCGATGCCTCGCTCTTTAAGCGTACTTAGCAGGACGACGTTCCCTTTGGAGCGTGACATCTTGATACTACCAAAGATCAGAAATTCGTTGTGTACCCAGAACTGTACGGGCCGTTTATCACTCACGCCCTGGCTCTGGGCGATCTCATCCTCGTGATGCGGGAAGATCAGGTCCATACCGCCGGTGTGAATGTCAAACTGCTCTCCCAGGTACCTGGTGGACATGGCAGAGCATTCGATGTGCCAGCCAGGGAAGCCGATGCCCCAGGGACTGGGCCAGTTCATCTGCCGGCTTTCGTCTCCGTGCTTCCATAAGGCAAAGTCTTCGGGTGCATCTTTGTCTTCAGCGACCTCCAACTGTACCCGGCCGCTTGCGCCTTCACGCAGGTTCTCAACGGTATTACCCGAGAGCTGCCCATAACCGGGGAAGCGGCTAACGTCATAATAGACATTGCCATCTACAGTATATGCCAGGCCCTTCTCGATCAGCTTCACGGTCATCTCCTGCATGTCTGGAATGTGATCGGTTGCCCTGGGATTGATGTGCGCAGGGAGGATGTTCAGTTCAGCCGCATCTGCCAGGTACTGCTGCGTGTAGTAGGCGGCAATTGCGTATGCTGAGTGGCCAGTCGCGCGTGCCTGGTGTTCCATTTTATCCTCACCGCTGCGCTCATCATCATCATCGTCATGTAGGTGTCCTACGTCGGTAATGTTACGCACCAGGAACACCTCATAGCCGTTGTATTCGAGCATGCGGCGCAGCCAATCCGTTGCCATAAAGGAGCGGAAGTTGCCTACATGGGTATCTTTGTAGACGGTTGGTCCGCAGTTATATATTCCTACTCGTGGCGGATCGAGCGGTCGAAACAGTTCTTTACTTCTGGTTAGCGTGTTATACAGGTAAATCGGCCTGTCCGAAATTTCGGTCATGAGCGTGTATCTCCTCTCTTGTATAGTCCAGTGCAATCAAGTTCATTGCGAGGTAGTAGGTGATCTTATTCCGACCGGCAACGGACTGCGTCCTACCTACGGTCAGCCGGTCGGAGAGGTAGTAGCTCAGACGCGGGGACGTGCGGAAAGACGAGCTTGTTACTGTGGGATCGAGGGCACGTCGTTACGTTCGCAGAGGGCTGAGCTACCGATGTTTCCTCTGCGAACGCCAGGACAGGTGCAGTAGTGCTTATGATGGCTCAAGTGGTTCACAATCTTCTCCAAATTAGCTCAGGCTTAGCTGGTGCGTTTGGCTACAGTATACCATATGATGCAACTGTTTTTTTCGTAGGACCGCATTTTTCTCTGGGATAGCTGGGCAAGCGCTGGTGATGCAGGACTCGACTGATGAAGTCTGTTCTAAGCCTCTCATCGAGTAGAAGCAAAAGCAGCGAATTCAGCGAAAGATATGCACTCGAGGTGCTACTCTGGTAACGCTTCCGGAGCCAGGCGCTCCACTCCCCTCATGATCACCAACAAAACGTCATTGATTATCTGTTCTCTTGCCTTCGTGGACGACTCCTGGCCCCACTGGGCAGCCATCCCGAAGATGACCCAACTCACAACCTTTGCAATCGTTTCCACTGACACCTGCCATGAAGTTGCCCTGCCTCTGCCCTGTCTCAGCCACCCGACGAGAAGTTCAGTCAATTCCTCTCTCGAAGCCTGAACAAACGTACTTTGCGGAGCTAGAGCGTTGGGCTCAAGCGGAAGGAGGATATATTGTAAATTTTGGAAATAAGCTAGCGGAATCTTGCCAATTATGCTGATGACTCTGGGTTCACTCTCTCTTCCATTTGTCTCTAGAAGGGCTCCACAGGCTAAAGCAGTGGAGATGCTTTCAACAGGGTAATTGCAAAGAAATCACCAGCTTATTTCCAAAATTTACATCTTGAGTGCGTCTTGATCAACCCTTGTAACCTGTTGTTGCACCACCGAGCCCCCGTATCGAGCACCATTCCCCGGCTTGCGATGTGTTCTGGCAGAGACGGTGCATTATCCTTCTGGCTTTGAGCGTGGCTTGGCTGTCTGAAAAATCGGCCAAGCAATTTTGGTGCGCCATTGGGTCGCATCACTGGTGGTACGCGCATCGACGAGATAGTACTCCCGAACAGGACCAACCACGGACAACGCATGCTTGGAAACGTAGACGCCAAGTGCGCCATACGTGACATCCACGTTGGCGAGTGAACCGTCGTGCACCGTGACGGCTACCTCAGCGGCTGGCACGACCAGCGGCGACACCCGACCAACGGTCTGCATCTTGCCAGAGATGGGAACAAATATGGTTACTTCACCACGTTCATTGTGAAACAGGTCGCTCGAAAAGAGACCACCGCTCGGACCAGACGGCTGCAATCCTTGCACAGCAATGGTTGCATACAATTCGCCAAGAGCCCCGTGATACCATACCAACAGATAGCTCAGATCAACGACTTCCTGGATGCCTACGGCCTGAGTGGCTGGAATCGTTCGGTGTTCGACTGAGATCGGAGCGTGAGCGGGTTCCAGGAGGTTGCGCAGCGACAGCACTGCCTGACGCGTCTGCTCAAGTTCCCCCTCTAACCGACCCAGATGGGCAGCAATCAGCGCATTGCGTGTGTCGAGATCCGGTGCTGCCAGCACAGCTTTCACCTCATCAATGGGCATACCCAGATCCCGGAACCGCTGAATAATTTGTGCGGTCGGGAGTTGTTCCACGCGATAATAGCGATATCCCGTGTGTGGGTCAACTTCAGCCGGTTCAAGGAGTCCAACCTGATGGTAGTAGCGCAGGGTTTTGATGCTCAGATGTGTCATCAAGGAAAAGTCACCAATGGTCAGTTCATCGCTCATAGATAGAGATACCCCCCATGTGTTCGCGTGTCGTTCATAGATAGGAGTATACACTCTCCACCTACAGGAGAGTCAATCCAAGAATCGCCTCTTGACTCTCCTCTCACAGTATACGCGATACTCTCTTCATAGCGTTCCACATGGATGAGCGCAAGAGAAAAAGAGAAGATGACCAAAAGGAGAACCTCATGACGAACAACTTGAACCCCATTATTGCCCAACACATCGCGGCGGTGAACGCTTTTGACACGAACGCGATCGTCTCGACCTTTGCCGATGACGCCTTCGTCAACAATCAGCAACGCGAATTCTGGGGGATTGACGCGATCAGGCGATGGGTGGAGAAAGAGCGGGTCGGCGATCAGGTGACGATGGAGGTGCGTGAAGTGGTCGAGCACGATGGGCAGATCATCGTCCGATGTGCCTACGACGGCAACTACGACAAAACCAATCTTCCCCCTGGCGACCTCATCTTGTCGAACTACTTTACCGTTCGCAACGGCAAGATTGTGAGTCTGATTGTCATCTACAACAGGCCGGCTGAATACTAGAAGCAAGAAAGACAGAGACGAGGAACCCGTGCCGTGAGCACTCATCGCGCCAGAAGATTCGAGACGTTTGGCTCTCATATGACTGAAGCATCGGCGCAAAAGCGGCAGAAACGCTTTTTTCTGCCGCTCCTCCTCTGTCTTTCCTCTCATCGCGACGAGCATGAGGAGAGGCTTCATATTTCTGACGCTTCTTCATCATACTAATCCTTAAGAAGACAAACAGCAGCGAAGTCTCATACCTGTCACCTGCTGATGTCCTCCTATTGACTTATCAAACATCAATTGAAAGGAAATCAATAATGAGCAATGATTTCGAGCCAAAGTCCAGCATGACAAGGCGCCGCATGCTGCATCACCTCGGTGTGACGAGTGTTTCAGCCGTCACGTTGGCTGGTGTGGCATATAAAGCATCGTCGGTGCTCACCCCAACGCCCGCGTACGCTTCCGAAGCGACACCATTAGAGGGCATCGATGTTTCGCACGCCACACCTGATCTCGTGCGTCTCCTCACAGGATTCTTTGCGGCCAAGAATGCGCATGATCCAGTCAAGACCATGTCCTACTTCTCTCAGCAGAAGCTCACCTATATCGACGGTACACTCGGTTGGGCGTTCTACACATGGCAAGACTTGAATGCGCTTTTCACGCAACTCATGCCAACATGGCCACCAGCAGCACGGTCTTACCCGGTCAGGATTCTGGGCGACACAACGAGCGCATTGGTTTTCTTCACTGATACGCCTGAACTGTTCGGCCATGAGATTCGGACGATTTCGCCGATAAACTTTGAGGATGGGAAGGTCGTTCGTTGGGTGGACTACTGGGATGGTCGTCACTTCGGGGCCGCGGATGTGGCAACACTGCGCACTCCCGCAGACCAATTCCCACAGGACTTCAAAGAGTCTACAGTTGGTGAAACCGCTTCACCGATCATGCGCCAGGTTGCCGCCGAACTCGCTCAGGCCTTTGCGACAAACAACGCTGCTGCCGCCGGGCAACTGTTTGCACCCGATGCTGTCTTCGAGGACATGACATTGCATACCCAGGTCATCGGTCAGTTGGCCATCACTGGGTATTTGCAACGTGCCTTGCCACAGCTCCCTTATGGGTATCAATCAGCGATACGCCATGTCGTAGGGAGTGCCCTGGGCGGCGGTTATGAATGGACATCATCCATTGGATCAGTTCCTCGTGGCGCGCTCGGATTGGAACTCAACCAGCAGAGTCAGGTCACAAGACTGACCGCAGTCTGGGATGGATCACTGCTCGACGACGCTGAGTTCAACGCACAACTCACACTGACAATTGAACACTAGTCTCTCTGTCACCACCCACGCTCTGAGGTTGTGTTGCAAGAATGAAGGTGCGATGGTAAACTCTTCTTTCTTTGGAGCATAGCAGATGAGCATCATGTGAACTATTGTTGTTCATGCGATTGGCATGAACAAAGGGAGGAATGATGAACGATTATAAGGCTTGGAATCGCCAAATTATAGAGGAATTTCATGCGAACGAAGGCAAGGTTGGTGGACCGTATGCAGGAGCGCCTCTGCTCCTGCTTACCACAATGGGCGCGAAGAGCGGCAAGCAGCGTATCAACCCTCTGGCATACACAACTGATGGTGAGCGCCTGGTCATCATCGCGTCCAAAGCCGGCGCGCCAACCAATCCTGATTGGTATCACAATATCGTCGCCCATCCCGATGTAACCGTTGAGGTCGGAACCGAAACCTTTGAGGCCAGAGCTACCGTTGTAGAAGGCGCGGAACGGGATGAGCTCTACGCCAACCGGGTAGCAATTATGCCCAATTTCGCCGAGTATCAGGCGAAGACCACACGCAAAATCCCGGTTGTCGTGCTGACACGCAAGTTTGCTCGTATCTCGCCTCTTTTCAGCGAAAAGAGGCGAGCATGAGGCGAACCATTTTGCCGTGAATTTAGGGGTCAACATATCCAATCCTGCTTTCTGTACGCTAAGGCTTAGAAGCTTCATGGTAGGCTGCTGGCATGCTGGGGCCATAGTAACGGGCGAGGGGCGCTGGCGGCCGCATGCCCGCGACGGCTATCGGCCCGTCGCGGTGGATCTGACCGGGTTCTGGCGGCCGCGCCTGTGTGACTGCCCGACCACCCACTACCAACCGGCGACGGGGAAAGCCCTGCCTGCGATCCCCGTGGGCCTCATCGCGCGAGTCGGCAGCGATGGAGCGTTTACCACTTGCTGGGCCTGCCAGCCTGATTACGGCGAAGACGGCCTCGTGATTGGAAACGATCCACACAGGACAAAGGAGAATATCTCATGTCAACAGAAGAAAACAAGCTAGTAGGTCGTCGTTTCTTTGAGGAGGTCCTGAATAACGGGAACCTGGCTGTCGGCGATGAACTTGGTGCGGAAGTCGAGGATGAGGCTCTTGAAAGGAAGATCTTCGGGCTGGCACTCGCTCTCGCCACTGAACCGTCAAAACTGGGGCAATTGCGTCAGATGCTGGTGCATCTCCAGGAACAAAGAGGTCTCCCTGAAGACTTCTCTACCTGGGCCATTGGGCAAATTGACGAACGAGTGATGTCGATGGCGCTTGAGTATGCCCATGACGCAGAGCTCGTTTTGCAAATTCTCTCGTTCAAAGGCGGTACCTTTGACAGTCTCATACATGCGATTGAAGACATGTACCAGCAAGAGAAGATTTCTCAACGGGTCTATGTCAAAGCGAAGCTATTGCTTCGGGCAAATGAACCGCCGAAGCCTGAGAAGCCATCTCATGAGGCACAGCAACAACAGCCAGATGGAAGTCATAGCACTGCGTCTCCCGGATTAGAGCAGACGCTCATCGAGATGCTGGCCACCCTATCCATCCCGATCATCATGAAGGTGGAAACTGACGATAACGGTCAACCTTTCTATGTCTGGCATATCGGTGAATCCACGTCACGGCAGCCCTTTGGCCTGTACGTTGGCACCAACAAGCAGTTGATAGACGCGCTCTCGCTTGCTCTGGAGAGACTGATCAAGCATGTGGGGCAACAGCCATAAAGAGTGAGAGCAGAAGACGATCAAGAGGAGGTAGACTGATGTCTGATGGAGCTACCAACCCCATGGCCCTTCGGGACTTCAGGGCCCGTCTGCACGGTGAACTGATTCTCCCGGACGACGATGGCTACGACAGCATACTTGCTCAAGACCTGGGGTACACATATTTGCACTCGTCGGTTGCAGGAAAACAAGCTATCTGAGCAAGCCAGAGCATCGGGCAAGGCTGCTATACTTTCTCGCAGAGCACCTGCGGCCCGCGTAGGTGACAGACTCGTGAGAAAGAGGAAGAAGTCATGCTCATCGTGAACGACGAACAACGCCTGCGGGCAGGGATTGCGAGCCTCTCGAAACGGTGTTCCTACTGTTCCAAAGCCCTCACCGCCTATCCACTCATCGTGAGCGACGAGGCCAGGGTGGCGGTCTACCATGCCGCCTGCGCTGCTGAACTCGCCATGGAGATCCTCGTTGACCTTTACACGTTCTTTCGTCCGCCGGCGCCCTACCAGCACTTGTTCGTACTCGACCTGCGCCATGCTGTGCCCCAGGAGGTGCCTCAATGCAGTCACAGGACCTAGACGAGATTAAGGCGGCGCTGTGGCTGCAAGCCTTCCACGGCTGTACAAAGGTGCATTGCGGACTTTGCCAGGTCATGGCGATCCGTAGGAGGAAGGGGCAGCTTCTGGCTCTGTGCCGTGGGTGGGGACGCTGGACGCCGGTTTCAGGGGTGACGATTGAAAGGCCGAAGCAGTGCCCCACCGGCGCCTGCGACCTGGGAGAGGACCCATGAGAGACGCCCTTTCGCTTGACGTTTTGAGGTAAGGCTAGGATCACTGCGAAAATCTATCGCAAGGCACGTATCCTAGACCTTCCCCAGAACGTTCTGTGTTACTCCTGGCTCTGGGTGGGCTCAGGAGGTGGGGTCAACAGAGTGTCAGCAATTGGTGAGGACGCGACTGGCGTAGTCTGGCGACATCCCACAAGACCGCCCAACGCGCCGATGCCAGCGCCCAGACCGACTATGAGGGCAACCACCACGATCAGGCTGATGACCAGGCCAACGATGTCGGTCAGGATGACCTGGGCACTTTTGGCCATACTTGTCAAGGCAAACAAAAGCAACACAATCAGACCGCTGATCAGGCCCGTGACCAGTCCCACCAGCGCGCCTGTCCCAACCCTGCCGCTTTGACGCGCCGCAAGTAGGCCGATCAAGAAAAATCCGATCAGCCAAACGAGAACGAATATAATCAGGTTTAGAGCAAAGGGGAGCAGTGAGACGATGATCTGGATCACGCCCAGAATGATCCCAAAGATCGCGCCCCGTTCCCAAATGAATGCGGCGCTTCCCCGGTGCGGAGTTTCAGAGAGAACAGGAATGGGAGCGGGTGGCATCATTGGCACATGCGTGTAATCATCTGCTCTCACAGGCTCCTCTGATATAGCGGATATCGCAACAGCTTGTAGTTTCTGCTGACTGCCCTCTGCTGACCCATCAGAACCTGTTCCCGTCTCAAGATTGGCAAAGTAGTCAAGCAGGAGCCGATGCAAAAAGATATAACCGCCCCCCACTTTACGCAACAAGATGCTTTCAGAAGCAAAGTCAAGAAATCGCGCGTAGTTCCAGGGAATGGCTCCGTCACGCCAGAGAAGGACACGCAAGACGTAATGACGTTCGCAGGCCAATCCTCCCCTGAGTAATCCCGCAATCAGTCCGAAGGTCAGCCCGAAGACCAGCACACCGAACGGCGCGTTGGTCAGCGCGTAGGTCAATCCGTAGTGAAGCCCGTAGATACGCACGTAGCCTACCAGGTAGCCGAGCTCATTGCCTAGCTCGAAGCTCAGTACGCCGACGATGCTGCTTATGAGTCCAAAAACGAAACCATTGAGAGCAGAGCGGCGGATGCCCTGGTTGGGGATCAGGCGCTGCTGATCCCTGATGGTCTCGCCCGATACTCCCTGGAAGAGTCCAAGCAAGAGCCAGTAGCCCAATCCGAAGCCCACTCCGTAGCCCAGGCCATTGCTCAGCCCGAAGATCAACGAGTAGAGTACACTACTAACCCCACTATGCGTCCCATTGATCAGCCCGAAGATCAGCCCTATGAGGACCGTTATCTGTAAAGTCGCTCTTATATGCTGTGATCTCCGCAGACTTCGTCCAAAGCTTGTCCACGACCAAATGAGTCTATCAGCTAGTTGGATTGTAACCTTCCTCCCAATCAGCAATAGACTGAGGAACCCGCTGATGAATCCGAAGATCAGCCCGACTTGCAGCCGCAGCGCATAGCTCAGCCTGTCGATCCAGCCAAGCAAGAGGTCGCGTAGCCCATAGCTCAGCACAACAAGCAACCCAACAAGCAGCCCATTACGCAATATTGGACTTCTGATGAGGCGCTGCCACTTCGTTTTCCAATTTGGCGTTGGGATTTGGATGAGGGATTGCATCGTGTTGTTCTTGACGAGGAGGATCTGGATGAGGATACCACATAGCCCAAAGACCAGCCCCGAGACCAGCCCCGAGACCAGCCCGTCGCGCGGCCCGTAGATCAGCATAACAAGCAGCCCGTAAATCAGCCCGAAGAGGACGCCTATCAAGAGCCGTTGCAAGAACCTCCGCCAAGAGGTGCTCTTAACTTTCCCACCGTTCGTAGCGAGCAGTTGGGTTGCACTTCTACTACTGAAAAGGCCTCCAAGCAACCCACCCAGAAGCATATTCGGGCCGTAGTCATTAATGCTAGGCGCCCAGAATATAGTGGTGATGGCAAGGCCACCAAGGATGCCAATGAGTATACCTGGTAAAAGAACGGCCAACCATTCATACACCTTGAATGTCCGATTGCCTGAGAGCCAGTCGGATTGTATATGTTCGATATAGAAGACAGTTTGACTCTGCCGTTTCATTTGGCGTGCCAAGCTACTCAGCCAATGCATGGTTTGCTCTGGCCTATAGAGGGCGCTGGAACTACGGTGTGTTAGCATACGCTGCACATAGGAGGCAAAGACTTGCTCTTGCTTCATATGCGGGGAGCCAGTGGTATCAATCTCCTGGCCCGTGGTTCCCTGATAGGCGGCAGTGAGCACATTGAGCATGAGCGGCGTGCTCGCTAACGCTCGCAGGTCTGTATCTGTGCGCAGCATCTCACGGAGCGTCTCCAACTGTTCGCCCCCGCTGGTCAGATAGGACTCAATCTGTTCAGGTGTCAGTGGTAGCACGGCCACAGCGGTGCGGAGCATCAGGCGTGGGGAGAGCGCGAGATAGCCAGCCTGCCTGCTACTGACAACGGTAGGCAGAAGACCATGCGTTCGTCGATAGGCGTTGATGGCCTCAATACAAGCAGTTCGGTGGGGTATCGCCACCTCGTCCAATCCATCCAACAGCGGTAGCACCTGATCTGTCTCGATCCAGGACCTTGCTAGTGGCAAAGGAACCTGGTATCTGTCGTGGAGTTCTGCTGCAAGCCATTCACTAAGAGGGGGGCGCTTTGTTGCCCAGGAGGAGAGAAGAAACACCACAGGGATAGGATGACTCTCATCTTGGCGCGCCCGTTCCAGCAGGGCACGGGCCAATTCCAGCAACAGTGTCGTTTTGCCCGTCCCTGGTTCCCCAAGGATGAGTAGTTCCCCATTGGCACGGTCATAGACCTGGACAATGGAGGTACTCGTAGATGAAAATAGTCCTGTTTTGTCGAATTCCCGCAACACATGCCACAAAGGGGTTACGACAGCGCTGGGCTTGCTCTGCAACGCTAAAACGATCTGCGCAGGCCCTTGCACTGACGGCTCCAGGACCCCATCGATCCAGATAGCCTGGACCCGTTCGAGCATCCTCGTGCGGTTCTGTTTCCGCTGTTTCTCAGTGAGCGAAAGAGCCGGCTGGTAGACGTTGATCTCATCCGCATTATATTGAGTCTCAACGTGCTGGTAGCGTTGGTCAAATTTGGCCATGCCTCACCTCGAACCGCTAAAAGAGTGTGGATACGAGGTGAATGGCATTGACTAGCGCAGTGACCAGTCCACTTGCCGCTGTTATCCCTTCAATGAGTGTCTTTGCCCTGGTCAGGTGATCCACCATGGTTTTCTTGTCAGGGTCTGGTTTCTTGGCTTGTTGAGCCGCCTTGGTGACCTGATACTGGACATCGGTGGCCATCTCTTCGCTGAGAACACCCGCTTCCTTTGCCCGCGTGAATTGCTCATTGAGTTGCTCTAATGCGGTCACCAGATCCTCAGGGGGTCTGGATAGCACCAAAATTCATATCTCGTCCAGCATTATACTGGTTCGTCACGCGTTGTCCGCGCATGTCAAACTGTGCCATGGCTTTCTCCTTTGCCAAGCTGATTTCGGGCTATCCTCGATAATACCAGGCAAGGGATGCCCGAATGATCAATTGAGATATGATTTCTCTTGGAACGGCAAAATCCTGATAAAGACGTTGAAAAAGACTATTTTTATCGCCAGTTCGTCTTCTGATAAAATACCACAAACTCTTGCTTCTGAAAAGAAAATCTGGAGAGATAACTATTGCTGCTAAAATTTCTTTGAGGAGCGTGGTATACGTGTAAATTTTGGAAATAAGCTAGCGGAATCTTGCCAATTATGCTGATGACTCTGGGTTCACTCTCTCTTCCATTTGTCTCTAGAATGGCTCCACAGGCTAAAGCAGTGGAGATGCTTTCAACAGCGTAATTGCAAAGAAATCACCAGCTTATTTCCAAAATTTACAGTAGCACCAAGGCGTCGATTGCGCACAGGGGGGTGTGGCGCGCATCATGAAACCCGCGTCGCTTTCAGCTTGGCGGTGTTCTCCTGGAGTTCAGCGAAGCGCTGGCGGTTCTGATCGGTACCGGCTATCTCGCCGATCTCGACTGCGGAAACGGTGCGCCCGCCTACCCCCCAGTTGCCCTCCGGGATCTCAATAATCAACGTGTAGAGTCGTACAAAGTACGCGGGCGAAACGCGCACGCCATCGTGCTCAATCATTGAGCCATCGTCGCCGAGCACGGTGACAAACGCCCTTTTCATCGCGGCCTGCACGGCCTCGCGTCGCGCCTGGTCGAAGAAGCCTGCGGCGACCATGATCTCAACTAACCAGAATGTGTCCCCTGGATGCTTAGGCTTATCCACGGGTCTCCCACCGATAAAGCAATTGTGATCGGCAATCTCGTTGAACATGAGCGCCGTGATATCCCTGCCGGCATCGGTCACGGGATCGATCTCCTGGCCCATTACTCCATCGGTGAGGAGCGGGGCGAGCTGCGCTTTTTGCTCAGCAGTGAGCGCCTTCTCAGGACAGGTGATACGGATAACAGGCATCGTTGTTTTCCTTTCGTCTTGACGTTGAGACTCCATGAGAGAGCCTTTCATCACGCAAAGGTCCGCCCGGACGACGTTCGGGCCACTCCCCAACTGATGCACCTCGCCCTCTCTAGTCCTAGCATAAGGAGGAAGCGTCATGAAAGCGCCATGAGCATCGTCATGGAGAGTGGCCCCAAAGGTGGGTGACCTGCGGCTAGTGAAAGAGGCCATGCCAATAGCTTGTGGTCACTTTGCGGAACGTCGAGAGCATCGTAGCGGGGTACCCTTTCTCACCTGTTCATTGGGCGGTGCGGCGTCCATAGGCCCAGGCCGCCAGCGGGATGAAGATCACCAGTAGGCCCACACACCAGGCCAGCGCTTGCCCGATGGTCGCAGCATCGGGCTGGTTGAGCAGCAATCCACGCACTGCACTCATCACCACCGAAATCGGCTGATGGTCTGCGAAAGCACGCAGCCAGCCAGGCATGGTGCTGGTGGGTACGAACGCATTGCTCCCAAAGAGCAAGGGATAAAAAATCACCAGACTTGCCCCCTGGACGGCTTCTGGACTGCTTAACACAAGACCGAGCAGTATCGCGAGCCACGAGAAAGCAAAGGTGGTAAGCAGAAGGAAGCCAGTTGCCGCAATCCAGGCGAGGGGATTGCCCGCTGGCCGGAAGCCAACGAGCAGACCGACTGCCCAGATTACCAGCACGACGAAGACATCGCGGACGAGGTCGGCCAGCGTGCGACCGGTGAGGACCGCCGAGCGCGCCATCGGCAACGAGCGAAAGCGGTCAATCAGGCCATGTTGGAGGTCGGTTGCCAGGCCAATCCCGGTTGCCAGGGAACTGACCAGGGACGCTAGCACGAACACACCGGCCATCAGATAGTTCGCATAGCTGGTGCCAGGAACGAGAATGGCTCCGCCAAAGACGTAGCGGAAGAGCAGGACAAGCATGGTTGGTTGAATAGTCGCGATAAGCAACTCGTCGGGACGGCGTGGGATCTGCGCGAGTCTGCGTTTAGCCAGCACCCACGCGTGAGCGAACGTCCAATAGAGAGCGAAATGGGAACGCGGGGTAACATCTTCCGTGGTCAAGAGTGCCGGGCTTTTCATCGTTTACTCCTTTGTAGTAGTGCCTCTTCAGGCGGCTCAGCCTCGCTTACCGCGTGCCCGGTGAGCGAGAAAAAGACATCATCAAGCGTTGGGCGGCGCAGGGCCAGATCGTCCAGCGCAATCTGTGCTCCATCGAGATCGCGCACGATCGCGGCGAGTCGCTGAGCTCCATTCGTTACCGGGACTGCGAGGTGACGGCGTTCGCGGTCGATCTGAATCTCACCTGAGCTGTACGGACGTATCGCTTGCAACGCGGCGCCCAGATCGCTGTGCGGAGCCACTGTTAGTTCCAGGCGCTCCCCTCCGATCTGCGTTTTCAGTTCGTCGGCAGTGCCTTGAGCAATCACTCGCCCATGATCAATCACCACAATCTGATGGGCAAGGTGATCGGCTTCCTCCAGGTACTGGGTGGTCAGCAACGCCGTCGTGCCCTGGGCCGCCAGATCACGGATCACCTCCCACATCGCGAGGCGTCCACGCGGATCAAGACCGGTCGTTGGCTCGTCCAGGAAGAGGATCGGTGGCGAGATGATCAGGCTGGCCGCCAGGTCGAGCCGCCGGCGCATGCCTCCTGAGTACGTTTTCACCAGGCGAGAGGCGGCCTGGGCGAGATCAAAGCGTTCGAGCAGGTCGTGTGCTCGCCGCTTTGCCACTGCGCCTGGCAGGCGATAGAGTTGCCCGAACATCTTCAAGTTTTCGTAGCCGGTGAGCAGTTCATCGACGGCGGTATATTGACCGGAGAGTCCGATGCGTTCGCGCACAGTCCTGGCGTGTGTCACGACATCCAGCCCTGCCACCTCCGCGCGTCCACGATCAGGCCTGGTGAGCGTGGTCAGGATGCGCACCGCAGTCGTTTTGCCCGCGCCGTTGGGGCCGAGGACGCCCAGGACCGTTCCTTCCTCAGCCACCAGGTCCAGCCCATCCAGAGCGTGGGTTTTGCCATACGATTTGTACAGTCCTTCAGCCAGAATGGCCGGTGTCTTTGCCATCGTGTATTTCCTCCAAATGGGTATCTGTGTTCTGCAACATTCTCCGATATTTGTGATAGAATGTTGCCTAAAAGAAGCGTACTCGAAGCACCAGAAAGGCGCAAGAAGCAAATTCACGAGGATGTTGCATATGCAACACAGGAGCAAAAATGACGCGCGATCATGTTGATTTACGCGTGAGACGAACCCATATGGTCTTGCGCGAAGCCCTGATCGACCTGATTGAGGAAAAGGGGTTCGATGCAGTCACGGTGGGGGACATTGCCGAGCGGGCGATGGTCAACCGGGCGACATTCTATCGTCACTACCAGGACAAGTATGCCCTGGTCACCGGCATCTTTGAGGAAGCGGTCAATCAGATATTCCGCGAGATCGGTCCCCTGCCGGAAAACCTTGAGGGACTCCTCTCGTCCTGGAGTGAGTTTGACGCCAAAGCCATACAGTCGTACATCGACTCCTCGTTGGCAGCCTGGTCAGCGTTCTTCGAGCACATCATCAGGCACGCGAGGCTCTACCGGGCGATGCTTGGCAAACGCGGCAGTTCCTGGTTTGCCGTCCAGATGCGCGACTACTTCGCGGAGGTCATTCGTCAGCGCATCCGAACACTCCCCGCATTAGGCGTGGGAGAAACCGATGACCCGAACGCCGCGCCAGTGGAGTTCGTGATCATCAGCCTGGCACACTGGTTTGTGGGGATGCTGGCCTGGTGGATTGAGAACGGGATGACCTACTCTCCCCAGCAGATGACCATCTGGAGCGCACGCTTTGCCATGTACGGCTATCCCTCGGCTCTAGGCCATAATGTACCCCACACGATCGGCGGAGTGGCAACGTTTGACAGTTGAGGAAGGCCTTGACATGTTGGCTTCCTTTTCACCTCTCTTCGCAGCAAAAGAACTGTTCGATTGGAACAGCGTGTGCAGCATCGCTTCCGTCTATCTCTTGAAGAAAGCTCATCAAGGAAAGATTGCCGCTTGTTAAAGGGGATTGGCTTCTTAGGTGCGAACTGAAGAGGTTAGCGCGCCGCATCGAGTGTCCCTGGGGCCTGCGGCAATTCTACCGCGGTGTGGTGCTGGCCTTTGTAATGGATCTTGAGCACGCAGTCAATACATTGTTCAAGGTCCGGACAGCTACAATGCAGGCCCTGCTCCAGCATCCGTCTCATGCTCTGCGCCCGGTGAATCAGCGTGTCCACCTCGGCCAGCTTCCGCTTCGCCAGGCTTTGCCAGCGCGCAGAGAGCGGTGTGTCCCCGTCCAGTTCATGCAGCAACATCTGCATTTCAGCCACGCTAAAGCCGACTGCCTGGGCGGCTTGGATAAATGCCAATCTCCGCAGAATCTCAGCATGATAGCGTCGTTGTCCACTGACGCGCTGTGGCAGCGGCAGGAGTCCCACGCTCTCATAGTAACGAATTGCCGAAGTGCGAATGCCCGCTTGCCGGGCTACTTCGCTGATGGTGAGTTCCGTCATCGTATTCAGCCTTTTTTCCTCTTGACTTCAAGTTCACTTTAACGAGTACACTGCATTGTAACCGATAAAAACGTCATCGGCCAGTTTCTTGAAAAGGTTTGCCGAGAGGAATGGAAAGAAAGCTATGGCAGAAAATCATCCCAACCTGCTTCTTGTGAGTGACCAGGACTTTGAACAGCGCGTGCTTAACTC
>WNFB01000349.1_pt1 | contig 35252 bp, 31 predicted proteins | sample 5400501 | NCBI WGS metagenome assembly WNFB01 (sample SAMN13153341, study PRJNA577476) | soil metagenome | isolation source: 200 cm saprolite under Douglas fir tree site 2 hole 1 | place: USA:California | collected 2015-04-18
GGCGGTCGGCCCGGCCTCGCGCGAGCAGTCCCGCGATCTCGCGGCGGCCCTGGCAGAGCGGCCCTCGGCGGCCCCCGGGCGCGCGGCGGTGGCCGGCGCCCGCAGGCGCCGCGGCGAGGGCCAGTGGGCGCTCGGCTACCGCGAGCCGCTCAACGCCAACGAAGAGAGCAAGAAGAACGACGACGGACTCCACGTCCGGCAGCGGATCATCGACGTCTATGCCAAGCGCGGCTTCGACTCCATCGATCCGGCGGACCTTCGCGGGCGGTTCCGCTGGTACGGCCTGTACACCCAGCGCCGCCCCGGCATCGACGGCGGCAGGACTGCGCTGCTTGAGCCCGCGGACCTGGACGACAGGTACTTCATGATGCGGATCCGGATCGACGGCGGCCAGCTGGATCACGCGCAGCTGACCGCTATCGCCGATATCTCGCAACGATTCGCGCGGGGCACCGCGGACGTGACCGACCGGCAGAACATCCAGCTCCACTGGGTGCAAATCGAGGACGTCCCGGCCATCTGGGAAGCGCTGGAGTCCGTCGGCCTGTCGACCACGGAGGCCTGCGGCGATACTCCCCGGGTGATCCTGGGCTGCCCGGTGGCTGGCATCGACGCCACCGAGCTCATCGACGCCACGCCGGAGATCAGCCGGACCTATGCTCGCTACATCGGCGATGCCGCCTTCTCCAACCTGCCCCGCAAATTCAAGTCCGCGATGAGCGGCTGCTCCGCGCAATGCACCATGCACGAGGTCAATGACGTGGCCTTCGTCGGCGTGCCAGGCCCCGACGGCGAGCCTGGCTACGACCTGTGGGCCGGCGGCGGGCTGTCCACCAACCCGATGATCGCCAAGCGGCTGGGCGCCTTCGTCCGGCCGGGCCAGGTCCCGGACGTATGGGCAGGCATAGCGTCTGTCTTCCGCGACTACGGGTACCGGCGGCTGCGGCACCGGGCCCGGCTGAAGTTCCTGATCGCGGACTGGGGTCCCGAGCGATTCCGCGAGGTGCTGGAGCGGGACTACCTCGGCTTCCGGTTGCCGGACAGCCCGGCGCCGCAGCCGCCAGCCGGCGGGCAGCGCGACCACATCGGAATACACAAGCAGCGGGACGGGCGCTGCTTCGTCGGCTTCGCTCCCAGGGTAGGGCGGCTGTCCGCCGACCTGCTGACCGTCATCGCCGGCCTGGCCGCCGAGTACGGCAGCGGGAGGGTGCGTACCACCACGGAACAGAAGATGGTCATCCTCGACGTGCCGCCGGCCCGGGCCGCCGGCCTGGCTGCCGAGCTCGCCGCCGCCGGGCTGCCCGCCAGCCCGAGCGTGTTCCGCAGGCACACGATGGCATGCACCGGGATCGAGTTCTGCAAGCTCGCGATCGTCGAGACCAAGCAGCAGGCCGCCGACCTGATCACCGAGCTTGAACGGCGCCTTCCCGACTTCACGCAGCCGGTGACGATCAACGTCAACGGGTGCCCGAACTCGTGCGCCCGGATCCAGACGGCGGATATCGGCCTGAAGGGAACTCTCGTCACCGGGGCGGACGGGCAGCAGGCCGATGGGTTCCAGATCCACCTCGGGGGAAGCCTCAATGGCGGAGACGGGACGAGCTCAGGTTTCGGCCGGAAGGTCAGGGGGCTGAAGACCACGGCGGAGCAGCTGCCGGACTACGTGGAGCGGATCCTGCGCCGGTTCGACGCGGCGAGGCGGCCAGGCGAGACATTTGCGGCGTGGGCGGCGCGGGCCAGTGAGGAGGAAGTTTCATGACTCTCCCGACCTTTGCGGCAGAGCGTGCGGTTCCCTTCTATTGTCCCTACTGTGGCGAAGAGGATCTCGAGCCGCAGGCCGAGGACGGCGGCTGGCGTTGCCGCAGCTGCATCCGGGCCTTCCGGCTACGCTTTGCCGGAACCGGAGTCATCCGGTGAGCCCGGCCCGGACCCGGGCGGCCGGGCGGGAGCTGGCTGATCGAACGGCACGCAAGCGGCAGGAGGAAGTCATCGGGATGGAGAGCCTGGTCGCGGGAGCGGTGGACGCCCTGGCCGACGCACCTGCCGAGGACGTGATCAAGTGGGCGACGGATACATTCGGTGACCGGATCTGCATCACGTCGTCGATGACCGATGCCGTCATCATTCACCTGGCGTCACGGGTCCGGCCCGGCATCGACGTCGTCTTCCTGGACACCGGATATCACTTCGCTGAGACGATCGGCACCAGGGACGCCGTCTCGGCGGTCTATCCGGTCAATGTGATCAACGTCACGCCGTCACGGACAGTGCAGGAGCAGGACGCAGAGCTCGGTCCGCGGCTCTACGGCCGCAACCCCGACCTCTGCTGCTACCTCCGTAAGGTGGTGCCGCTCGAACGAGCACTCGGTCCCTATGAGGCATGGATCACCGGCGTCCGCAAGGAGGAGACCAGCGCACGGAGCGACACCCGCGTGGTCGAGTGGGATCCCAGGCGGCAGATGGTCAAGGTCAACCCGATCGTCGACTGGACCCAGGACCAGGTCGACAGCTACATCGCCGAGCACGGGGTGCTCGTCAACCCGCTGGTCTACGACGGTTACCCGTCCATCGGCTGCTCGACCTGCACCGCGCGAGTCGAGCCAGGCGCGGACCCGCGGAGCGGGCGCTGGGAAGGCACCGGCAAGACCGAGTGCGGCATCCACGGCTGACCGCCGTGCGATGCCTGGCGAGCGCCGGGCAGTCTGCTGGCCAGCCGATCCCCCCGCTGGTCGCCGTCGCGCACGGCAGCACCGACCCGCGCGCGGCCGCGACCATTGCCGAGCTGACCGGGCTCGTCAGGGAGATGGCGGCCGGCTGCGGCCTGCCCGCGCTGGACGCACGGACCGCCTATCTGGGGCATGCGCCGCCGTCGGTGGCCCAGGTACTCAGCGCGCTGGCCGGCGCGGCCGCGCCGCCGCGCCGCGTCGTCGTGCTGCCGCTTCTCCTCACGGCGGCGTATCACAGCGAGGTGGACCTGCCTGCGCTGGTTGACGAGGCCCGCGCTGCGCTGCCGGGCGTGGCCATCAGCTACGGCGAGCCGCTGGGGCCGCATCCGCTCCTGCTCCGCGCGCTCGACCGCCGCCTCGCCGAGTCGGGCGCCCTGGCCTGGCCAGCCGGCGACACCGTCGTGGTACTCGCCGCGGCCGGATCCGGCCGGCCGGGAGCGAATGCTGCGATCGCCCGCGTCGCGGCGCAATGGCAGGCGGCCAGCGGCTGGCGTGCCGTTGTCCCTGCCTACGCGGCGGCGGCGTCCCCCGCGCCCGGCGAGGCGGTTGCCGGGCTACTGCGGGCAGGCGCGCCGCGCGTGGTGGTGGCGACCTACCTGCTCGCCCCCGGCGTATTCGCGGATCAGGTCGCCGCGTCGGCGCTGCGGGCCGGCGCCGCCACGGTGTCCGGCGTGCTCGGCGCGGCACCAGAGGTGGCCGAGATCATCGTGCGGCGGTACGCGGAAGCCATCGCAGGGTCAGCGAGCATGGACGCCGCCAGGCCGGGGGATGCCTACCGTCGTAGAGGGAGCTGCCGATGACATCCACCGGTCCGCATGTCACGCACGAGGTGCTGAACCAGGTACCGCCGCTGGCCGGCCACGACGTAGCCGATGACCCCGCACTCCTCGGCGCGCTTGACCGGGAAGGCGCATCCTGGGTCGCTGCGGAACTGCATGAGCTCGGCGGCCTCGCGGGCGCGGCGGCTACTCAGCGGCAAGCGAGGCTGGCCAACGAGAACCTGCCGGTGCTGCGCAGCCACGACGCACAGGGGAACCGGATCGACGAAGTCGAGTTCCATCCGGCCTGGCACGCCCTCATGGCCACCGCGGTGCGCCGTGGCCTGCATGCCGCGCCGTGGACGGATCCCTCGCCGGGCAGCCATGTGGCCAGGGCAGCGAAATTCTACGTCTGGACGCAGGCGGAGGCCGGGCATGGCTGCCCGGTGTCGATGACCTACGCGGCGGTGCCGGCGCTCCGGCATCAGCCGGCCCTCGCGGCGAGGTTCGAGCCGCTGCTTGCCGCCCGGGCCTACGACCCCGGGCTGCGCGTGCCGGATGAGAAGGCCGGCCTGCTCGCGGGCATGGCCATGACCGAGAAGCAGGGCGGGTCCGACGTGCGGGCCAACACCACCCGCGCCGTGCCCGCCGGCTCCGGCTGCTATCGGCTCACCGGGCACAAGTGGTTCTGCTCGGCGCCGATGTGCGATCTCTTCCTTGTCCTGGCCCAGGCACCGGAGGGCCTGAGCTGCTTCCTGCTGCCCAGGGTGCTGCCGGACGGGACCCGCAACTCGATGCGCATCCAGCGCCTGAAGGACAAGCTCGGCAACTCCTCGAACGCGTCGGCCGAGGTAGAGTACGACGCCGCGTTCGCGTGGCTGGTCGGCGAGCCAGGCCGGGGCGTGCGCACCATCATCGAGATGGTCAGCGCGACCCGGCTTGACTGCGTGCTCGGCAGCGCCTCCGCCATGCGCCAGGCTTGCGTCGCCGCGGCGCATCATGCCGCCGCCCGCCGCTCGTTCGGGGCGAGCCTGATCTCCCATCCGCTGATGACCGCCGTCCTCGCCGACCTGACCCTGGAGTCGGAGGCCGCGACGACGCTGGCGATGCGCCTGGCCGGCGCGGCCGATCGCGCGGCGAGGCGCGACGACGAGCAGGCCGCGCTGCTCAGGATCGCGCTGCCAGCGGCCAAGTACTGGGTGTGCAAGCGGACGCCGGCGGTCGCCGCCGAGGCGCTGGAATGCCTGGGCGGGAACGGCTACGTGGCGGAGTCGGGCATGCCGCGGATCTACCGCGACGCGCCGCTCAACTCGGTCTGGGAAGGATCCGGCAACGTGACCGCGCTCGACGTGCTGCGCGCGCTCGCCCGGTCCCCTCAGTCCGGCGAGGCCCTGCTCGCCGAGGCGGACCTGGCGGCCGGCGCCGACCGGCGACTTGACCAGGCATTGACGCAGCTCAGGAAGGCGCTCGGCGAGGTCACCGGGATGGCCGGGGCAGCCAGGACTGCGAGCCGGGAGGCCGAGTACCAGGCCCGCGGACTCGCCGGGCTGATCGCGCTGGTGCTGCAGGCCGCGCTGCTGGTGCGGCACGCGCCGGGTGCGGTCGCCGACGCATTCTGCGCATCGCGGCTGGATCCCGGCGCCGCGGGCGGCCTGGCCGGCCCCGGCCTGCCGTTCGGCGTGCTGCCAGACGGCCTGGACTTGACCACCATCCTCGGCCGGTCGCAGGTGGCATCGGCCCGGTAGGGTCGGCGGATGCACGTCTGGCCGGGAACCGCTTACCCGCTCGGTGCTACCTGGGATGGCGCTGGCACCAATTTCGCGTTGTTCTCCGAGGTCGCGACGGCGGTCGAGCTGTGCCTCTTCGGGCCAGGCGATGACGGCGAGGCGGCCGGCCACGGCCCGGAGCAGCGGATCGCGCTGACCGAGGTAGACGGGTTCGTCTGGCATTGCTACCTGCCGGGCATTGGCCCCGGGCAGCGGTACGGCTACCGGGTGCATGGTCCTTACCAGCCGGAACGGGGCCATCGGTGCAATCCAGCCAAGCTGCTTCTCGACCCGTACGGGAAAGCCGTCCAGGGCGGGGTGCGCTGGCATGAGGCGCTGTTCTCGTACCGGATGCGTGATCGCTCGGCGATCAACACCGCGGACAGCGCGCCTTACATGCCGAGGAACGTGGTGATCGACCCGTCCTTCGACTGGGGCAGCGACCGGGCCCCCCGGACTCCCTACCACGAGACGCTGATCTACGAGGCGCATGTCCGCGGCCTCACCCTGCGGCATCCGCAGGTGCCGCCCGGGCAGCGCGGGACCTACGCCGGGCTGGCCCATCCCGCCGTGATCGAGCACCTGACCAGGCTGGGCGTCACCGCGGTCGAGCTGATGCCGGTGCACCAGTTCATTTCCGAGCGCCCGCTCGCGAGCCGCGGCCTGGCCAACTACTGGGGCTACAACACGATCGCGTTCCTGGCCCCGCACAACCGCTACTCCGCCGCCGCCCGGCCGGATGGCCAGGTCGCCGAGTTCAAGGCGATGGTCAGGGCGCTACACGAGGCGGGCATCGAGGTGATACTCGATGTCGTCTACAACCACACCGCCGAGGCCGATCACCGCGGGCCCACGCTGTCGTTCCGCGGGATCGACAATGCGGCCTACTACCGGCTGCGGACCGACGAGCCGCAGTACTACGTGGACTACACCGGCTGCGGGAATAGCCTCAACGTCCGGCACCCGCACGCGCTGCAGCTGATCATGGACTCGCTCCGGTACTGGATCCTGGAGATGCACGCGGACGGCTTCCGGTTCGACCTGGCCTCGGCCCTGGCGCGCGAGCTGCACGATGTCGACCGGCTGGCGACGTTCTTCGAGCTGGTCCAGCAGGACCCGGTGGTGTCCCAGGTGAAGCTGATCGCGGAGCCGTGGGACGTGGGTGAGGGCGGCTATCAGGTCGGCCAGTTCCCGCCGCTGTGGACCGAGTGGAACGGCAAGTACCGGGACGCGGTACGTGACCTGTGGCGAAGCCGGCCAGCAACGCTGCCGGAGTTCGCCTCCCGGCTGACCGGCTCGAGCGACCTGTACGAGACGAGTGCCCGGCGGCCGGTGGCCTCGGTGAACTTCGTCACCTGCCACGACGGCTTCACGCTGCAGGACCTGGTCAGCTACGACCGCAAGCATAACGAGGCCAACGGCGAGGACAGCCGTGATGGCACCGATGACAACCGGTCATGGAATTGCGGGACGGAGGGCCCGTCCGACGACCCGGTCGTCAACCAGCTCAGGGCCAGGCAGGTCAGGAATTTCCTCGTCACGCTGTTCTGCTCGCAGGGGATTCCGATGCTGGCCGCAGGCGATGAAATGGGCCGGACGCAGCAAGGCAACAACAATGCCTACTGCCAGGACAACGAGCTGTCCTGGGTTGACTGGGAAGGCGGCGCCAAGCACGCGGACCTGCTGGAATTCACCCGTGGCCTGTCTGAGCTCCGCCGTCTGCACCCGGTGTTCCGGCGTCGCCGGTTCTTCAGCGGGCAGCCGGCCGCCGCGCCGGGGCAGGGCGCTGCTCCGGGGCAGGGCGCTGCTCCGGGGATGCTGGACATCGCCTGGCTTACCCCCTCCGGACGGGAGATGATGGCCAGCGACTGGCAGACCGGCTATGCCAGGTCAATCGCGGTCTTCCTGAACGGCAGCGCGATAACCGAGCCGGGGCCGCATGGCGAGACGGTGGGGGACGACGATTTCCTGCTGCTCGTCAATGCGCACAGCGCGCCGGTGACGTTCGTGCTGCCGGGCGCACGGTTCGCGGCGGCCTGGCAGCTGCTGGTCGACACGTCGGCGGCCGGCCAGGCTGGCCCCGCCGCCGGCCGGGGGCAGGCCAGGGCTCCTGGCCCGGCCAGGGCGGGCACCGGCGTCGCGGTGCCCGGTCACGCGATGATGGTGCTGCGGGGCATCCGCGCTGCCGCGGCCGCTGAGCCGCGGGCCGGCCACCTGGCCTAGTCCGAAGTTCCCCTCCGGATGCACTGATATCCGTGTTCACCAGGGGAAACGTAGTGCACCATGACTACACGCAGACATGTAGATTCGCCGCCTGAAGCTCCATGACCTGGGCAAATATGACGGGCCCTATAAGCCTGGGGGGAACCTCGGCCTAGTGCCGGGTGCCGAGCGTGGCGCTGATCAGCACGAGCGCGAAGGTGGTCAGCCCCACCGCGCCGTGCATCGCCACGATCTTGGCGGGGAAGTGCTGCTCCGCTCCCCTGGCGTGCCTGCCGCCCCGCCCGACCAGCCACCTGGTCAGCATCACGAAGCCCAGCATCGCCGAGACGCTCAGCACGCCGAAACCGGTCCACGCGTACAGCTGGCGATGGGTGACGACGTAGGCGATCCAGAACGATAAGCCGGTAGTGGCCAGGATCGGGTGCGCGAAGATCAGCGCCGCGGGGAACACGGTGATCCTGGTTGCCTGCTGCCGCAGGCCGCCGTGGGACAGCCACACCCCGAGCAGGTAGAGGCCGAAGCACGCGGTGCCACTCCAGATGACAAGGGCGACGATCTGCACGGTGCTCCTCCCCAGCGCCGGTCAATTCATGCCATGCGCCATCCTGCACCAAATGCTCGGGCGGCGGACCCATACCTGGTCCGGCGAGATGCCATTGATGAATATCTACCGGAACAGTTATAGCGCAACGTCATCTTCTCACCCAAAGGGCACCACCCGTCACTTGCGCGCGTCGCTGCCCGATGCGACGGCGGTCTGATTGACTGCTGACGTGCGCCAGATCTTCCCTGCCGCGGCCGGCGGCGGCACGATCGGAGCGGTGGTGCCCGGCGGGCCGGGCCTGGCCGAGATCGCCCGGCTCTACGCGTACCCCGCCCCGGGCGCGCGGCCCGGCAGGCCGTGGGTGCGCGCCAACATGGTCGCGAGCGCTGACGGCGCCGCGACCGCGCAGGGGCGGTCCGGCGGCCTGTCCGGCGCGGCCGACCGCCAGGTGTTCTCGGTGCTCCGCAGCCTCGCTGACGTGATCGTGGTCGGTGCCGGGACCGTGCGGGCGGAGAAGTACCGCCCGGTGCGCGACACGGAGGCCTGGCAGCAGCTGCGTGAGGGCCGCACGCCGACGCCGCCCATCGCAGTCGTGACGCGATCGCTGAACCTCGACCCGGACGACCCGCTGCTCGCCGGTGCCCCGCCGCACGCCCGGACGATCGTGCTGACCACCCAGGCGGCGCCCGCTGACCGGCGGGCGGCCGCGGCCAGGCACGCTGACGTGGTAGTGGCGGGACGTGACCTGGTCAGCCCGGAGGCGATCCTCCGTGCCCTGGCCGGGCGCGGCCACCGGCGCATCCTGGTCGAGGGCGGCCCGTGCCTGCTCGGCCAGGTGGCGGCCGCTGCCCTGCTCGACGAGCTCTGCCTCACGCTCAGCCCGCTGCTGGCGGGCGGCCGGGCCAGCCGGATCCTGGCGCCCGGGCCGGCCGGCGGCGATGACGTCCCCGAAGCCCAGGCTGGCCTCAGCCTGGCGCACGTGCTCGCCGACGGCGGATACCTCCTCTGCCGGTACCTCCGGCGGGACGCAGGCTAAAAGTGCGCTGACTAACCCCGCAACCGGCCCGTTTGGATCAAGGGAAGCCCAGGTCAGAGATGCGTGGTTGGCCAGCAGAAGCTGTTATTCAGCAGCCTCCCAGGCAATCGTGGCCCTGGCAGCATCGCCGGGCCGGCGGCGGCCGGGCGGCCGCCCGCGACGGAAGGAGTCATGCCGTGCCGCTGCACGAGGCGAAGGGCGCGCAGGGAAATGGCGGTGAGCTGGATGTCAATCCGGTCTACGTCCGGCTGGCAGGGCACCCGGTGCCGCGGTACGCGATGCCGCGTCGCGGCATGTTGCCTGACACTGCCCTGCAGGTGGTCAGGGACGAGCTGATCCTGGACGGCAACGCCCGGCTCAACCTGGCCACGTTTGTGACCACCTGGATGGAGCCGCAGGCCGGGCAGCTGATGGCCGAGTGCTTCGACAAGAACATGATCGACAAGGACGAGTACCCGCAGACCGCCGAGCTGGAGCGGCGCTGCGTCAACATCCTGGCGGACCTCTGGCATGCGCCGGCTACCGCGGCAGGCAGCGCCGCGCCCGCCGCGACCGGCTGCTCGACCACCGGGTCAAGCGAGGCCTGCATGCTCAGCGGGATGGCGCTGCTGTGGCGGTGGCGGGCCCGCAGGAGCGCTGCGGGCCCGGCGACTGCCATCCCGAATCTGGTGATGGGCGCCAACGTGCAGGTGTGCTGGGAGAAGTTCTGCCGGTACTGGCAGGTGCAGCCGCGGCTGGTGCCGATGGCGCCGGGACGGCTGCACCTGACCGGGCCGGAGGCTGCCGCCCGGTGCGATGAGAACACCATCGGCGTCGTGGCCGTGCTGGGCTCGACGATGGACGGCAGCTACGAGCCGGTCCTGCAGATCGGCGAGGAACTCGACCGCCTGCAGGCGGAACTTGGCCACGATGTGCCGATCCATGTTGACGGCGCATCCGGTGGCTTCGTCGCGCCGTTCCTGCACCCGCAGCTTGAGTGGGATTTCCGGGTGGCCCGGGTGGCGTCGATCAACGCGTCAGGGCACAAGTACGGCCTGGTCTACCCAGGTGTCGGGTGGGTGGTGTGGCGCGACTCCAGCGCCCTCCCTGATGACCTGATCTTCCGCGTCAACTACCTCGGCGGGGACATGCCGACGTTCGCGCTGAACTTCTCCCGGCCGGGCAGCCAGGTCGCCGCGCAGTACTACAACTTCCTCCGGCTCGGCTTTGACGGCTACCGGCGGGTGCAGCAGGCCAGCCAGGACGTGGCGATGCACATGTCGTCGGCGATCGCGGCGATGGGCCCCTTCGAGCTACTCACCGACGGCAGCGAGCTTCCTGTCTTCGCCTTCCGGCTGCGTGACCCTGGCACCTACACCGTGTTCGACCTGTCCGAGCGGCTACGTCAGCGAGGCTGGCTGGTTCCGGCCTACACGTTCCCCGCGGACCTGCAAGAGGTGGCCGTGCTCCGGATCGTGGTGCGCAACGGCTTCAGCATGGACCTGGCCGACATCTTCCTCGCCGACCTGCGGATGCAGACCGAGATCCTGGCCGCTCACCCCGTCCCGCCGGTGCCGCTGGTCCCCGACGGCAGTGCTCGCGGCGGCTTCGCCCACTGACCTGGCCCGTCCGCAGGGCGGCGAGGCTGGCTGCCGTAGACGGCGCGAGGCAGCCCTGGAGCCTGGCCTGCGGCCCAGTAGCCGGCGGCGTGGTCAGGCGCCCTTACGGAGCCGGTCGAGTGCCTCGGCGAGAATCGCGGCGCCGTCGGTGGTGTGGCTGGCTGCCGTGGACGGCGCGAGGCAGCCCTGGAGCCAGCAGCAGGCGGCGTGGTCAGGCGCCCTTACGGAGCCGGTCGAGTGCCTCGGCGAGAATCGCGGCGCCGTCGGTGTCGTTGCGCCGTTCCTTCACGTAGGCCAGGTGGGTCTTGTACGGCTCGGCGTGCGGCGGCGCCGGGGGGTTAGCCTCGTCCTGGCCGGCCGGGAAGCCGCAACGCGGGCAGTCCCACGTCTCAGGGACAGCGGCGTCGCTGGCGAAACTGGGCACGGTCTCATGCCTGTTGCAGCACCAGAACGAGACCCGCACCCGCGGTGCCGCCTCGCCGCGCTCCGCCTCGCCCATCGGTCCCGCGCCTACCCGGCTGCCGCGGATGGCGTTGCCACTACTCACTGCTCACCCCTTGCCCTCGTGACCAGCTTGACCCTGCGTGTCTGCGCTTGCATGCCCGCTGCCGTCAGCGGTTCATCAGCAGGCCGAGCACGACAATGCAGAGGAACCAGAGGATGCCCGTGAAGATCGTAATCCGGTCCAGGTTCCGCTCGACCACCGACGACGAGCCGAGAGACGACGAGATCCCGCCGCCGAACAGATCTGACAGGCCGCCGCCCTTGCCCTTGTGCAGGAGCACGAGCAGCATCATCAGCAGGCTCGTGATGATCAGGACGATGGAGACTCCGATGACCACTGCTTCTTCTCGTCCCTCCGGGCACTCTGCTCAGGTTTCCGCGACCAGCTCACGATACCGGCAGATCCTGGCGAATTCGCCCGCATCAAGGCTGGCGCCGCCCACCAGCGCGCCGTCAATGTCTGGCTGCGCCATGATCACAGCCACGTTGTCGGCCTTCACCGACCCGCCATACAGGATACGCACACTGGCCGCCGCCGCGTGCCCGTGCACGGCCGAAAGGCGGCCCCGGATGGCGGCGCACATCTCCTGCGCATCCTGCGGGGTGGCCACCTCACCGGTGCCAATCGCCCAGACTGGCTCATAGGCGACAATCACCGCGCTGGCCTGGTCGCCGCCAATCCCGTCCAGCGCGCTGTCCAGCTGGCCAAGCGTATGCTCGACGTGGCGGCCTGCCGCGCGTATCTCCAGGGTCTCCCCGACGCAGAGGATGGGTGCCAGGCCGGACCGCAGGGCCGCCCGTACCTTCGCGTTCACCAGCGCATCGTCCTCGCAGTGATACCTGCGCCGCTCCGAATGACCGGCCAGCGCGTACTGGCAGCCCAGCTTGGCCAGCATCCGGCCGGACACCTCGCCGGTGTAGGCGCCGGCATCGTGCGGCGAGATGTCCTGGGCGCCGTAACCGATCGGCACCTTGTCCGCCTCGACGAGCGTCTGCACGCTGCGCAGCGCGGTAAACGGCGGCAGGACCGCCACGTCGGCCGCGGCGAAGTCCTTGCTGTTCAGGGTGAAGGCGAGCTTCTGGGTGAGCGATATCGCCTCGAAATGGTTGTTATGCAGCTTCCAGTTGCCGGCGATGAGCGGCTTGCGGCCGGCCGCCTGCCGCCTGCTCACGCGGTGCCGTCCAGCGCGTCCAGGCCGGGCAGCCGCCGGCCTTCGAGGTATTCGAGGCTTGCGCCGCCGCCGGTGGAGATGTGCGAGAAGTCGCCGGGCGAGAAGCCAAGCCGCCGGACGGCGGCGGCGGAGTCACCGCCGCCGATCACGGTCAGCCCGTGCACCGCCTTGATCGCCTCGGCCACGGCCCTGGTGCCCGTCGCGAAGGCGGGGAACTCGAAGACCCCGACCGGGCCGTTCCAGAAGACTGTCTTCGCGTCGGCGAGCTCCGTGGCGAACAGCTCCCTGGTGGCCGGGCCGATATCGACTCCCTCGCGGTCAGCAGGAAAGCTGGTTACCGGCACGACATCGTGCTCCGCGTCCGGCGCGTACCTGGTCGCGGCCACCAGGTCGACCGGCAGCACGATCTCGACGCCGCGCTTGGCTGCTTCTTCGAGCACGGCGGAGACCTGCGGGATCTGGCCGGCCTCGAGCAGCGAGTTGCCGACCTCGTAGCCTTTCGCCGCCAGGAAGGTGTAGGACATGCCGCCGCCGATCAGCAGCCGGTCGGCGATGTCCAGCAGGCTGCTGATCACGGCGAGCTTGTCCGATGGCTTGGCACCGCCGAGTACGACCACGTAGGGGCGCTCCGGCTTGCCGGTCAGCATGCGCAGCACGGCAATCTCGGCGATGACGAGCTCGCCTGCCGCGTGCGGCAGCAGGCCGGGCACGTCGTAGACACTCGCGTGCTTGCGGTGCATGGCGCCGAACCCGTCCCCGACGTACAGCTCGGCCAGCCCGGCGAGCCGCCGGGCGAGTTCGGCGCGCTGCGCGTCGTCCTTGCTGGTCTCCGCCGGCTCAAAGCGGACGTTCTGCAGCAGCCCGACCTGCCCGTCGGCCAGCCCGGCGGCGGCAGCCGCGGCGGACGGGCCGGCCACGTCGGCGGCCAGCGTGACGTCGCTGCCGAGCAGCTCGGCGAGCCGTCGGCTGACCGGCTCGACGGACGGGCCGCCGGCCGCGCGCTCAGCGTAGGACGCGCCCTCCGGCCTGCCCAGGTGCGCGCAGACGAGCACCCGGGCGCCGCGGCCGGCCAGTTTGGTGATGGTGGGCAGGCTGGCCCTGATCCGGCCGTCGTCGGTGATCTGGGTGCCGTCCAGCGGCACGTTGAGATCGGCGCGGAGCAGCACGACCCGGCCGCGGACGTCCAGGTCGCCGGTGCTCCTCATGAGCGGCTCGCGAGCCGGGCGCCCACGTATGCGGTGAGGTCGGCGAGCCGGTTCGAGTAGCCCCATTCGTTGTCGTACCAGCCGATGACCTTGACCTGGTCGCCGGAGGCCATCGTCAGGGACGAGTCGAAGGTGCACGACCAGGGCGTGCCGACGATGTCGCTGGACACGATCGGGTCGGCCGTGTAGCTGAGGTAGTCCTTGAGCTGGCCCTCGGCTGCGGCCCGGAATGCCTCGTTCACCTCGGCGACGCTGACCTCGCGGGCAAGCTGCACGACCAGGTCGGTGACGGAGCCGTCCAGTATGGGGACCCGCATCGACAGGCCGTCCAGCTTGCCCGCCAAAGCGGGCAGCACGAGCGCGGTGGCCCGCGCGGCCCCGGTGCTTGTCGGGATGATGTTCTGCGCGGCGGCCCTGGCCCGGCGCAGGTCCTTGTGCTGGAAATCCTGGAGTACCTGATCGCTGGTGTAGGCGTGGATGGTGGTCATCAGGCCCTTGACGATGCCGAAGCTGTCCATCAGCACCTTGGCCATCGGGGCCACGCAGTTCGTGGTGCACGAGGCATTGGAGATGACGTCGTGCACCGCCGGGTCGTAGCTGTCATCGTTGACGCCCATCACGATCGTGATGTCCTCGCCGGTCGCGGGGGCGGAGATGATGACCTTGCTGGCGCCCGCGTCGATGTGCCTGCGCGCGTCGGCGCCCTTGGTAAAGCGGCCGGTTGACTCGACGACGACGTCGACGCCGAGGTCGGCCCACGGCAGCTGCGCCGGGTCACGCTCGGCGAGCATCCTGATCGTGTGCGGTCCGGCGGTGATCGTGTCGTCGCCCGCGCGCACGTCCACGCCGAGCGTGCCCAGCAGGGTGTCGTACTTGAGCAGGTGCGCGAACGTCGCGATGTCACCCAGGTCGTTGGCGGCGACGATCTCGATACCCGCCGCCCCGCCAGCTCCCGCCTGGACGGCGCGCCAGAAATTGCGCCCGATACGGCCAAATCCGTTAATTCCGACCCGGACAGTCACTGCAGCGCTCTCCTCGTCCCGACAAATCGCCATGGCGGCCGCGCATCCCGCGCCGCCCGTCCGACCCGAACCTACCGGACGGGCTGCCGGGCTGTTCCGTCTCCTCCCGGCCGGGCTGCGGCCTGCCCCAGGCTGCTGGCACAAGCCACTGGAAAAGGACGCGCCGATGACGTTTCATCGCAGCGGGACGAGCCGGTGACGTCTGATGGCAGCGCCCGGCCGGCGCCAGGACCCGGACGCATCGGCCCGGCCGTGGCCAGCGGCCTCGGCGCGGCGATCGCCGGAGCATTCGGGTGGGGCCTGATCGGCTACGTTTCCCGGCCTGCGCTCGCGGTGCTCATCCGGGCGCGCGGGCGATCATCGCCCGAGGACCGTGACCGGGCCGGGCGGCCCGGCCGAGCCCAGGGCGAGGGCTGCGGCGTAGCCCGGCGGCGCGGCAAGCGGCAGCAGCCAGCAGCCCGCTGCCCGGACCGGCACCGCGCCGCCGTCCGCCGGGCGGGCCGCGAGCAAGGGAAAGTCAGCCATTCCGTGCGTGATGCCCGCTCCGGTGCATTTGAGCACGGCCTCGGCGCCCACCCACCAGCGCATGATCGCGGCGTGCCGCTGCGGCTCGGGCAACGGGCGGACGCTGGCTGCGTCGTCGCCGTGCATCGTGTCAGCCAGGTCGCAAGTGCAGCGCCCGGCCATCCGTTCAGTATCTATGCCGACCGGCGCGCCGGCCACAGCGATGGCGACCGCATCGGCGGAGTGCGCCAGCGAGAAATGCAGGCCGCGATGACTGGCCAGGGCCGGCCTGCCGCCCGGCCCGCCGCAGCGGGGGCACCGCTCGCGGGCGAATTCGAGCCTGCCGGGCGGAGTGCCGGCGTGGCCTGACAGCGCCTGCCGCAGCGCGACGTGCGCGACCTGGTAGCGATGCCGGTCCACGGCGAAGGCGAATGCCGCGGCCCTGGCGCGCTCCTGGTCGCCCAGATCGCCCAGCTCAGCCTGGCTAAGGGTAATCGCGCGGATGTCGAGCCACCGGACCTCCGGCCTCGCCGGCCCGGGCGGCAGCCCGGCCGCGGCGGTGCGATAGCTGCCGCTGGCGGCGGATGGCTGGCCAGGATCCCGCACGCTGGCGTCACTCAGGGGACGAGCATGTCCGCGGTCAGGTGCGCCTCCGTGCTCGGCACGCCAAGCTCCATCGCGCGCCGGTCGGCCAGGGCGAGCAGCCGCCGGATGCGGCCGGCGATGGCGTCCTTGGTCAGCGCGGGCTCCGCGAGCTGGCCGAGTTCCTCCAGGCTCGCCTGCCGGTGCTTGATCCGCAGTTCGCCGGCCACGATCAGGTGCTCGGGTGCGTCCGGCCCGAGAATCTCCAGCGCCCGCTCGACCCGCGCGCCGGCCGCCACCGCCGCGCGGGCGCTGCGGCGCAGGTTCGCGTCATCGAAGTTCGCCAGGCGGTTCGCCGTCGCCCTGACCTCGCGGCGCATCCGCCGCTCTTCCCAGGCCAGCACGCTGTCGTGGGCGCCCAGGCGGGTCAGCAGCGCGCTGATCGCGTCGCCGTCCCTGACCACGACACGGTCCACGCCGCGCACGTCGCGCGCCTTGGCATGGATCTTGAGCCGCCGCGCGGCACCGACCATGGCCAGGGCCGCCTCCGGGCCGGGGCAGGTGACCTCAAGGGACATCGAGCGGCCCGGCTCGGTCAGGCAGCCGTGGGCAAGGAACGCGCCTCGCCACGCCGCCTCGCAGTCGCAGGTGGTGCCGGACACCACCTGCCGGGGAAGGCCCCGCACCGGCCTGCCGTGGCCGTCGACAAGACCGGTCTGGCGGGCCAGGCTATCGCCGTCCTTGTGCACCCTGACGACGTAGCGGTTTCCCTTTCGCAGGCCGCTGGGTGCCAGCACGATCATTTCCGAGGAATGGCCGAATACCTCCGCGATGTCCTTGCGGAGCCGGCGTGCCGCCACGCCAGTGTCGAGCTCGGCCTCCACCACGATGCGGCCAGCGGCCAGGTGCAGGCCGCCAGCGAACCGCAGTAGCGTGGATACCTCGGCCTTCCGGCAGCATGGCTTGAGCACGATGATGCGGCTGAGCTCATCCTTGACCAGGCTGGTCAGCGCCATCGGCGTCACTCCCCCTCAAATATCTGCGCGAACGCGCCTGCAAGGCGTCGCGGATCATGGCGTGGCGACCCGTCCCCCATGGCCAGGTCCGCCAGTACGAGCCTGCCGCCGAGCAGGCCTGCGGCCTTCTCCAGCTCGGCGGTTGTTCCCTTCGCGGCCTGGCGATCGGCGAGCACCACGTCGATCGTCAGCTGCGGAGCATGGTCGGCGAGTACCTCCAGGTGAGCGTGCGGCGAGAATCCCTCGGTTTCCCCCGGCTGCGGTGCCAGGTTCAGTGCCACCAGCCGATGCGCCCGCGTGGCGTGCAGCGCACGGGCCAGCTGCGGGACCATCAGGTGCGGAAGCACGCTGGTGAACCAGGAGCCGGGCCCGAGCACCACCCAGTCCGCCTCGCCGACCGCGGTCACCGCTTCGGCGCATGCGGGCGGGTCGGCGGGTATCAGCGAGATCGACCGTACCCGCCCGGTGGTTTTCGCGCAGGCTACCTGGCCGCGGACGGTGCTGATCTCGTCCGGTCTGGCCGGATCTGCCCCTTCGACCTCCGCGGCGAGATCGAGCGGCACCGACGCCATCGGGAGCACCCGCCCGTGCGCATCGAGCAGCCTGCCGACCCAGTCAAGGCCCTGCACGGTATCGCCGAGGAGCTCCCAGAGTGCCACGATCAGGACATTGCCCACCGCATGCCCGCGCAGCTCCCCGTCCCCGGTGAAACGGTGCTGCACGACCTGGCTCCAGGTAGTGCCCCAGTCGTCGTCCCCGCACAGTGCGGCGAGTGCCATCCTCAGGTCGCCGGGGGGCAGGACGCCGAACTGGCGGCGCAGCTTGCCGCTGGAGCCGCCGTCATCGGCGACCGTGACGATCGCGGTGAGCTGGCGGGTGACCCGGCGCAGGGCCGACAGCGAGGCGAACAGCCCGTGGCCGCCGCCGAGCGCCACGACCTGGCGGCTGAGCGGCCGGCCAGCCGGAGCCTCGGCAAGTACCGCAGGCACCGCGGCCGGGCGGTCACGCATCACTGTCCTCACTCGCGGCCAAGGTCCCGGTGCGCCACCTGCACCCCCGGCCATGACTTGCCGAGCCGGGTCGCGATCTCCTCGGCCATCACGACGCTGCGGTGCTTCCCGCCCGTGCAGCCGACCGCCAGCAAGACGAAATGCTTACCCGCCTGACCGTAGCCGTCCAGCGTGATGCCGACGGCCTGGACGTAGGAGGCAAGGAACTCGGCGGCGCCCGGCTGGCGCAGCACGTAGTCCCGCACCTCGCTGTCCTGCCCGGTCAGCGGGGCAAGCTCCTCGACCCAGCGCGGATTCGGCAGGAAACGGCAGTCCGCCACCATGTCCGCATCGAGCGGGAGCCCGTACTTGAAGCCGAAGGACACGATGTTCAGCCGCAGCTCGGTCTCGGCGGCGCTGCCGAATGAATCACGCAGCCTGGCCCGGAGCTCGTGCACGTTCAGCTCGGAGCTGTCCAGCACCAGGTCCGCTTCGCCGCGCAGGCCGCGGAGCAGCTCCCGCTCCGCGGTGATGCCGTCGACGATCCGGCCCCCTTCCTGCAGCGGATGCGGCCGCCGCACGCTCTCGAACCGCCGGACCAGCGTGTCGTCGCTGGCCTCGAGGAAGACCACGTAAGGCCGGATGCCCCGCGCTTCCAGCTCGCCGATTGCCGACTTGAGATCGCTGGAGAACGGGCGGCTGCGCACATCGACGACGACGGCGATCCTGGGCACCGCGCCCTCGGCCCGCCGGGCCAGGTCCACCATCGTCGGCAGCAGATCCGGCGGCAGGTTGTCGGCGACGAACCAGTCGAGATCCTCCAGCGACTTCGCCGCGGTGCTCCGGCCCGCGCCGGACATCCCGGTGATGATCACGATCTCCGGAGCCCGGTTAGTTCCCGTCACGATGTTCCTCCCCGTTGCTGTCGCCTTCGCCCCCGCCCGCCTCACTGGCCTCTCCCGTCTGCCTGGCCTCTCCCGTCTCGCTGGCCTGGCTGGGCGCGACGGGCCGCAGCGCGGTGAGCACCGCCGCTGCCAGCCCCGGCCCGATGCCGGGCAGCCCGGCGATCTCGGCAACGGTAGCGCCGCCGATCCTCCGGACGGAGCCGAAATGCCGCAGCAGCGTTGCCCGCCTGGCCGGCCCTAGGCCGGGCACGGCATCAAGCTCGCTGACGGTCAGTGCCGTGGACCGCTTCTTCCTGTGGTAGGTGATCGCGAACCGGTGCGCCTCGTCCCGCACGCGCTGCAGCAGGTACAGGCCCTCGCTGGTACGGGGCAGGATAACCGGCGTGTCGTCGGCGGGCAGCCAGACCTCCTCCAGCCGCTTGGCCAGGCCGCAGACGGCGACGTCCTCGATGCCAAGCTCGTCGAGTGCCCGGACCGCCGCCGCGACCTGGGCCGGGCCGCCGTCGATCACCAGAAGGTTCGGCGGGTAGGCGAACTTGCGCTGCCGGGCGGCGTCCTGCGCCGCGGGCCCAGGCGCGCTGTCGCCGAGGATATCCAGTTCGCCGGTGGCCTCGCGTTCTTCCAGGTATCGCCGGAACCTGCGGGAGACCACCTCGTGGATGGAGGCGACATCGTCGGTGCCGTCCGCGCCGCGGATGCTGAATCTCCGGTACTGCGACTTCCGCGCCAGCCCGTCCTCGAAAACGATCATGGACGCGACCACGTGCGTCCCCTGCAGGTTGGACACGTCGTAGCACTCGATCCGCAGCGGTGCCGCGTCGAGCCCGAGCGCGTCCTGGATCTCGTGCAGCGCGCGGCTGCGGGTGGTCAGGTCGCTGGCGCGCCTGGTCTTGTGCAGGGCCAGCGACTCGGCAGCGTTCCGCGCCACGGTGGTGAGCAGGGCCTTCTTGTCCCCCCGCCGGGGTACCCGGAGCGTGACCGGCCCGCCGCGGCAGGCCGCCAGCCATTCCTCGACTGCCGCCGCGTCCGGCGGCAGCACGGGCACGAGGACTTCGCGCGGCACGGCGCGGTCAGTGCCGGCCTCCGCCCGGCCGCCCTCGGCCTGCCAGGCGCCGGTGCCAGCGACGGCGTCCTCGCCGTACACCTGGCCGAGGAAATGCTCGACGAGCTCACTTGCCGTCACGTCCTCGACCTTGTCAACCACCCAGCCCCGCTGCCCGCGGATCCGCCCGCCGCGGATGTAGAAGATCTGCACGGCGGCCTCAAGCTGATCCTCGGCCAGCGCGATGACATCGCAGTCGGTGCCATCGCCGAGGACGACAGCCTGCTTCTCCAGGGCACGCTGGAGCGCCTTGACGTCATCGCGGAGCCTGGCGGCCCGCTCGAACTCCTCTCCGGCGGCAGCCTCGCGCATCTCGGCCTCGAGCCGCCGGATGAACCGGGCCGTCTGGCCCGACATGAAGTCGCAGAACTCCTCGGCGAGGAGCATGTGCTCCTCGGCGCTCACCCGGCCAACGCACGGCGCGGAGCACTTGCCGATGTAGCCGAGCAGGCAGGGCCGGCCGATCTGGCCGGCCCGCTTGAAGACGCCCGCGGAGCACGTCCGTACCGGGAACACCCGCAGCAGCGTGTCGACCGTGTCCCTGATCGCCCAGGCATGGGAGTAGGGACCGAAGTAGCGGACCCCGCGCCGCTTGGCGCCCCGCATGACCGTGACCCGGGGATACTCCTCGGCCATTGTCACCGCCAGGTACGGATAGCTCTTGTCGTCCCGGTACCGGACGTTGAACCTCGGGTCGAACTCCTTGATCCACGAATACTCCAGCTGCAGCGCCTCGACCTCAGTGCCGACGATTGTCCAGTCCACCGCGGCCGCCGACCGCAGCATTGACTGCGTGCGCGGATGCAGCCCCGCGAAGTCGGCGAAGTAGGAGTTCAGCCTGGAACGCAGGCTCTTTGCCTTCCCGACGTAAATGACCCGGCCGTGGGAGTCACGGAACCGGTAGACCCCGGGCGACTCGGGGATGGAACCGGGTGCCGGCCGGTAGCTCGCCGGATCTGCCATGCAGCAACTCTATGCGCCGGCCCGCCGGGCAAGGACAGCCAGACGGAAGGCGCGCGGCTGCCGGGCTGGCCGTCTGGCCGCTGCCGCCGGCCCGCAGCCCGCCGCCGCCGGCCACCGCCCGGCAGCGCCGCCCGGCACCGTGCTGCCGCAGGCCGCCGAACCGATCATGTCAGGCTAGGCGGGTGCCTGTTGCCGTCGCTGCCTGCGTGCTGACCGCGATCGCCTGGGCGTACCTGGGTGCCTTCCACGGCGGCTACTGGCGGACTGATCAGCGCCTGCCGGCCGTCCGCAGCGACCCGGCCGCCTGGCCAGCCGTCACGGCAGTGGTCCCGGCCAGGGACGAGGCGGCCGTGCTCCCCGGCACCATGCCGACGCTGCTCGCTCAGGACTACCCTGGCGCCCTGCGGGTCGTGCTGGTTGATGACCAGAGTTCGGACGGTACCGCTGCGGTGGCCGCCGCGCTCGGCCGTGCCACCATGCCCGCGGATCCGTCAAGTGACGCGGACCGGGCTTGCCGGACGGCGCCGGCGGCCCGGATGCCCCTGATAGTCTCCGGCCGCCCCCGGCCGCCGGGGTGGGCCGGCAAGGTGTGGGCCATGCAGCAGGGGCTGCTGGCGGCGGGCGATCCCGAGTACGTACTGTTTGCCGACGCCGACATCGCCTTCGAGCCGGGGACGGTGGCGGAACTCGTGCGAGCCGCCGAAGGCGATGATCGCAGCCTGGTCTCGCAGCTGGCGCTGCTCCGGGCCGACACCGGCTGGGAGCGGCTGATCGTGCCGGCGTTCGTTTACTTCTTCGCCCAGCTCTACCCGTTCCGGCGGGTCAACAAGCCCGGCGCCCGCACCGCGGCCGCGGCCGGCGGATGCATGCTCGTGCGCCGCCGGACGCTGGCCGCGGCGGGCGGGCTTGACCGCATCCGGGGCGCACGCATCGACGACGTCGCGCTTGGCCGCCTGGTCAAGGGCGCATCCGGGCGATGCTGGCTGGGGCTCGCCACGGGCATCCGCAGCCGCCGGGCCTATCCCGGGCTGGCCAGCCTGTGGAACATGATCGCGAGAAGCGCTTACACCCAGCTGCGCTACTCGCCGGCCGCCCTGGCCGGGACAGTGGCCGGCCTGCTCTGGATCTACGTCCTGCCCCCGGCCGCTGCCGTCGGCGGCCTGCTCGGGATTGCGGCCGGCGGTGCCGGCGCGGCCGGCTGGATCGCCGCGGCGGGCCTGGCCAGCTGGGCAGTCATGGCGATCACTTATGTTCCGGTGCTGCGGTTGTACGGGCTGTCACCGGTGCGGGCCGCGGGCCTGCCGCTGGTGGCCGTCCTCTACGCGGCGATGACCGTCGATTCGGCCCGCCGCCATCGGGCCGGGCGCGGCGGGGAGTGGAAAGGACGCACGATCGGTGCCTGACCGGCCGGTCCCGCGACTGCGCCGGTCAGGTGCCTAACCATGCCCGGCCCCGTGCGGGCGCCGGCCTTAGCCGGGACCCGCCGCACGTGCCCCCTCGGCCGGGGCGAACAGCACAATTGCCGCCAGATCGGCCGTGATGTCCGTGAACCGGTGCACCTCGCCGGCGGCGACGTAGATGACCGACCCGGGGCCCACCTGGGCGCTCTCGCCGCCCGCCTCGAGCCTGGCCTGCCCGGCCGTCACCACGTAGATCTCGTCTTCGGTGTGCGGGACCTGATCATCGGCCCCGCCGCGCGGGACCGAGTAGGTGCCGACGCTCAGGTCGGCAACCCGGAGGTGCTCGGCCCAGTGGCTTCCCGCACCGCCAGCCGGCCAGGTGAAGTTTCCCGCAGCCGCGATGACCTGCATCTTTCCTCCTGATAGAGCCGGGTGTCAGTCGGCGAACGCTTCCGGCGGCGGGCATGCGCAGACCAGGTTCCTGTCGCCGAAGGCCTGGTCAATCCGGCGCACCGGCGGCCAGTACTTCGAGCGCCGGTCACCCGGTGCCGGGTAGGCGGCATCCTCGCGCCGGTAGGGGTGCTTCCAGTCGGAGGAGGTCATCATCGCTGCCGTGTGCGGCGCGTTCTTCAGCGGGTTGTCGGCGCTGTCGTACTCGCCCGCGGCGACCATCGAGATCTCCCGCCGGATCGAGATCATCGCGTCGCAGAACCGGTCGAGCTCGGCTAGGTCCTCGCTCTCCGTCGGCTCGACCATCAGCGTGCCGGCCACCGGGAACGACATGGTGGGCGCGTGGAAGCCGTAGTCGATCAGCCGCTTCGCCACGTCTTCCGCCGTGATCCCGGTCTCGCTGGTGATCGGCCGCAGGTCCAGGATGCATTCGTGCGCGACGAGGCCGCCGCGGCCGGTGTACAGCACAGGGAAGGACGGGCCGACGCGCCGGGCGATGTAGTTGGCCGACAGGATCGCGACCTCGGTGGCCCGGCGCAGTCCCTGCGCGCCCATCATCCGGATATACGCCCAGGAGATCGGCAGGATCCCGGCGGAACCGTACGGCGCCGCGGCTACCGGCCCGCCGCCGGCCAGCCCGGGCAGGCCAGGCAGGCCAGGCCAGCCGGGCAGGAACGGCGCCAGGTGCGCCCGCGCCGCTACCGGGCCGACTCCCGGGCCGCCGCCGCCGTGCGGGATGCAGAACGTCTTGTGCAGGTTCAGGTGCGAGACATCGGCTCCGAATGCGCCCGGCTTGGCCAGCCCGATCAGGGCGTTGAGGTTAGCCCCGTCGACATAGACCTGGCCGCCGGCCGCGTGTATCTCGGCGCACACCTGGCCGATGGTCTCCTCGAAGACGCCGTTGGTGGACGGGTAGGTCAGCATGACGGCCGCGATGGCCCCCGCGTGGGTGTCGAGCCTGGCCCGCAGGTCGCCCAGGTCGATCGCACCGTCGCTGCCGCACTTGACGACCACCACCCGCAGGCCGGCCAGTACGGCGCTCGCCGCGTTGGTGCCGTGCGCGGACTCCGGGATCAGGCAGATGGTGCGGCCCTCGTCGCCGCGGGACGCGTGGTAGGCGCGGATGGCCAGCAGGCCTGCCAGCTCCCCCTGCGAGCCCGCGTTCGGCTGCACCGAGACCGCGTCATAGCCGGTCATCTCGGCCAGGTATCCCGCCAGGCCGCTGATCAGCTCCCGGTAGCCCGCTGCCTGCCCGGCTGGCGCGAACGGATGCAGGCCGGCGAATTCCGGCCAGCTGACCGGCTCCATCTCCGCTGCCGCGTTCAGCTTCATCGTGCAGGAGCCGAGCGGGATCATGGACCGGTCCAGCGCGATGTCCATGTCCGCGAGCCGCCGCAGGTACCGCAGCATCGACGTCTCGCTGCGATGCGCGCTGAAGACCGGGTGGGTCAGGAAGCCGGAGGTGCGTCGCAGGCTACCCGGCAGCGCGTCACCCGCGTCACCCGCGCCGCCGAGCCGGACCGACTCCGGCGGGCAGTCGCAGACCGCCGCGGCTACCTCCCGGAGCTGCTCGTTGGTGGTGGTCTCGTCGCAGGCGATCTGCAGCGTGCCCGGGCCGGCCAGGTACACGTTGTACCCGGCGGAGCACGCCCGGGCAACTGCGGCAGCCGCACCGCCGCCGTCGAACCGCACCCGGACGGTATCGAAGAAGAAGGCGCCGTCCACCGTGGCGCCCTGCGCGCGCAGCGCGGCCGCCAGCGCCACGGCCTTGCCGTGCACCCGCCGCGCGATCGCGGTCAGCCCGTCCGCGCCGTGGTAAGCCGCGTACATGGCAGCGATGACGGCGAGCAGCACCTGCGCCGTGCAGATGTTGCTTGTCGCCTTCTCCCGGCGGATGTGCTGCTCGCGTGCCTGCAGCGCCAGCCGGTAGGCAGGATGCCCGGCGGCGTCCACCGACACCCCGACCAGCCGTCCTGGCAGCTGGCGCTTCAGTCCGTCACGGACGCTGAGGTAGCCCGCGTGCGGCCCGCCGAATCCCATCGGGACGCCGAACCGCTGCGTGGTGCCGACCGCGATGTCCGCGCCGAGCTCGCCCGGCGGGACAAGCAGGGTCAGCGCCAGCAGGTCAGCCGCGACCGCCGCCAGGGCGCCGCGGCCGTGCGCGGCCTCGATCAATGGGCGCAGGTCACGGACCTCGCCGCTGGCGCCGGGGTACGGCAGGAGCACGCCGAACAGCTCGCCAGCTGGCTGCGCCGCCACAAGCTCGGGCGTCACCTTCCCGGTCACCAGCTCGATGCCGAGCGGCTCGGCCCTGGTGGCCAGCACTGCGAGTACCTGCGGCAGGCAGTCGGCGTCGGCCAGGAAGATCCTGCCCCGCCCGGCGGCCCGCCTGGCCAGGGTCATTGCCTCGGCGGACGCGGTCGCCTCGTCCAGCATCGATGCGCCGGCCAGCGGCAAGGCGGTCAGGTCCGCGATCATCGTCTGGAAGTTCAGCAGCGCCTCCAGGCGGCCCTGGGAGATCTCCGGCTGGTAGGGCGTGTAGGCGGTATACCACGCCGGGTTCTCCAGCAGGTTGCGGCGGATGACGGCCGGCGTCACGGTCCCGTAGTAGCCGAGGCCGATCATCGAGGTGAGGACCTGGTTCCGCCCGGCCAGGCGGCGGAGCTCGGCAAGCGCCTCCGGCTCGCTCATCGGCGGCGGCAGCGCCAGCTCACCCGGCGCGGCGAGGCCGGCCGGCAGCGCCGCGGCGACGAGCTCGCCGAGGGATCCGTAGCCGACGGTGGCCAGCATCTGGCCCTGCTCGGGCTCGGACGGCCCGATGTGCCGATGCGCGAAATCCATGGCGGTCTCCTGGCGGGATGGTCGGGGCAGCCGCCGCATGCGGTCACCGGGACTCCCCCTCTGTCGTCCGCTGCGAGAGCGAACTTCAGAGACGCCTGGCCCGCCCGGTCCGCGCTGCCTGAGAGGTTCCGGGGGAGGGTTGCCCCTTCGGCGCCCCGCGTTTTGCGCGGGGTCTCTCCCGGACGGTGTCGTCGGCGCATGTGAGCCTACCCCAGGCACCGGCCGGCCTGACGGTGCTGGCTAGATCTGGTCCCAGCGGAATACCCGGGCCGAGATCGCCGTCAGCACCGCGGCGATGCCAAGCAGCAGCCCGGCCGACAGGAACGCCAGCGTGCCGCAGGCCACGATCGGGATGGCCATCCACCAGGAGGCCGTGAGCTTCAGCCCGAAGTAGGGGTGATGGCGACAGCGGGCGGTCCCCGCTAGCCGGTCCTGCGGGCGCGGCGCCTGGCGAGCTCGTCGGCCTTGGCCTCCGTGAGAGTCAGGCTGCCGCCATCGGCGGTGGCTGCCGCCTGCTCGGCCGGCAGCTCGGCAAGGCTGCCCTCGACCTCCTGCCAGACCCGGCCGAGCGCGATGCCGAAGACACCCTGGCCACCCTGCAGCAGGTCGACGACCTCGTCCGCCGACGTGCACTCGTAGACGCTGACCCCGTCGCTCATCAGGGTGACCCTGGCCAGGTCGCTGGCGCCCTGGGCGCGCAGGTGCACTACGGCGGCCCTGATCTGCTGCAGCGAGATGCCGGTGTCAAGCAGCCGCTTCACGACCTTCAGAACGAGGATGTCGCGGAAACCGTAGAGACGCTGGGATCCCGACCCGGTGGCCGCGCGCACGCTCGGCTCCACCAGGCCAGTGCGGGCCCAGTAGTCGAGCTGCCGGTAGGTGATCCCGGCGGCGGCGCACGCCGTCGGGCCACGGTAGCCTGCCGTCTCCTGGTATGCCGACTCCGCCTGCGCCGGAAGTTCCTCGCCGAAGAGCAGGCCCTGCTCTTCGGCGCGCCGGGCGGTCGCGCCGCGAATGCCCGGCGCCTGGCCCTCGCCCCTTGTCACCGCCACGCCCACCTCCGGCCCGGGAGCAGCCTCCCTGGGTACACGTCTCGCACGGTAGGCCGACCGCAGCGAGCTCGTCAACGATCTGCCGCGGCGCGTCGCGGTAAGAGTGACCAACCGTGACAGAACATCGCTCCCGCTGGCAACAGTGCGCTCCGGCGTCCTCAGGTGGCGCGGCCGAAGTCCTCCGGCGTGATCGTGTCGAGGAATTCCCGGAATTTCTCGACCTCGTCTTCCTGCTCATCGGGGATGGCCACGCCTGCCTCGTCGAGTATCTCGTCACTCGCGAAGATCGTGGCGCCGGTCCTGAGCGCGAGCGCGATCGAGTCTGACGGCCTGGCGCTCACTTCCTTCCCGTTCGAGAAGATCAGGTCGGCGAAGAAGATGCCGTCCCGCAGCGTGGTGATGTTGACCGTGCGCAGCTGGACGCCGAGTGCCTCAAGCACATCGCGGAACAGGTCATGAGTGAGCGGCCGCGCTGGCACCATGCCCTGCTGCGCGAAGGCGATCGCAGTCGCCTCCATCGGGCCGATCCAGATCGGCAAGTACCTCTCCCCCTGCGTCTCCTTCAGCAGGACGATGGGGTTGTTCGTGGGCATCTCAACCCGGACGCCTACGACCTCCATCTGCCTCACGGCGGCTCCGTCCTCACGTGCGCCTGACGCGCTCCTTCACTTCTGGACCCCGTTCAAGGGCGCTCCCTTTGTCAACGTACACCGGCCAATGCCGCGAACTCGCCCGCGCCCCTGGGGCGCGGGCCTTATCGGCCCGGTCAGCAGGCCTCACGCACTCGCCCCGCGGAGGCCGCGCCCGGTCCGCCCGCTGCCCCCGGCGGTGGCCCGGTGCTGAGCCTGGCCGCCGAACCCGTCGCCGGCACCGGGTCCCGCGTCTTCCCCGGCGCTGCGCGCTGGCCATGAAGACCCGGCCCGGGGCACGGGCGAGCCGGCGATCCCGGCATCAGGCAGGCCGGAGCCTGGCAGCCCGGCCTCGGCGAGCGCGGTCTCGATCAGGGCACGGTGCAGCCGCAGCGAGAGGGCGGCGATCTGCCTCGCCGCGGTGCCCGCGCTCTGGGTGGCCGCCGCGTTCCGCTGCCGCAGGGTGGGCGCGATCACCTGCTCGATGAGCGACATCTCGCGCTCGGCAGCCGCGCGCACGGCACGCAGGTGCCGCGCCTGCACGCCGTAGGCCGCCAGCGACGCGACGGTCCTCGCCACCTCGAGCGCGTCCTGGCCATACTGCCGCCCCCGGCGGCGTACCAGCCCGAAGTCCTCAAGCTCGGCCAGCTGCCGGTCGTCGATTCCGGCCGCATCAAGCAGCTCGCGCCTGGTCAGCATCGCCGGATGGGCGCTGCGGCCGGAATCCGGCTCGCCCGGACGGGACCGGGCGCGGTCAGGGGAGTCCGCCGCGGCGGCGGGCACCAGGCGTTCCCTGATGACCCGCAGCGGCAGGTACTGGTCACGCTGGGCGGTGAGGATGTAGCGGAGCCGCTCGACATCGGCCACCGCGAACCGCCGGTACCCTGACGGCGAGCGCGCGGGCGCGATCAGGCCCGCTGACTCAAGGAACCGGATCTTCGAGACGCTGACGTCAGGAAAGTCCGCGCGGAGCTGGGCCAGTACCTCGCCGATGCCGAGGTATGGCCGGGCAGGCGATGCGTTCATCCCCCGACCTGCGCGCCCCCGCCGCCATGATCCGCGTGAGAGCGCGGGCTCAGCAGGAACAGCAGGCGGAACTTGCCCACCTGGACCTCCTCGCCGCCGCTCAGGTCCGTCTCCTCGATGCGCTCGCGATTCACGTAGGTGCCGTTGAGGCTGCCCACATCGCGGACCGTGAAGCGGCCGCCCTGCCGGTAGAACTCGGCATGCCGCCGGGAAACGGTCACGTCGTCAAGGAAGATGTCACTCTCCGGATGGCGACCCGCGGTCGTGAGATCGCTGTCGAGCAGGAACCTGCTCCCCGCGTTCGGCCCGCGCCGCACCACGAGCAGCGCCGTGCCGGCCGGCAGCGCGGCCAGGGTGGCCGGATCGGCGATCGGGTCCTCACCGAACTCCGTCTCGGATAGCTCGGTGCCGACGGCAGAAATTATCGACGTCGTCTCGGTGGCACCCTCGCCGGCGCCGTAGGCCAGTGCAGTACCGCAGTGCGAGCAGAAGCGAGCCCCCGCGGGATTCGCCCGGCCGCACCCGGTGCAGTAGACGCTGGGCATCTGCTTGCCGAGCCTCCCATCCGTCGGCCACGCGACCGGGGCGGGAACCACGTCGGTCTTGGCGCTGCCTCTTGCGTACTCCGGTGGCGCTGTCCAAGCTACCTGCGCCGCGGCGTGCCGGTCCATCCGCCACGCTCGGCGCCGCCAGGCGAGGCGCCGGCCTGCCTCGCCCCTTGGCCCGGCTCCCCCGCTGCCCCGCCCGGAGGCCTCGGCCCGCGCGGGACCGACCGGGGCACTCATCCGACGCCTCCGCCACATCTGGCCGCACCTCCGACAGACCGTACCGGCAGACCGCGATTCTCTCACGCCGTGGCGTGTTCCCGCCGGCACTCGGCAGCTCGCAATCATCCGCGCACGCTCAGTGGCCGGCGCTCTCGACGACGGCCGCCCACTCGTCCAGCAGAGCCTGCGCCGCATCGTCGTCGTTGCCTTCCGCCCATAGGTGGGTGACGGCATCGGCCGGGTCGGGCATGGCCAGGATCCAGCCGCTGCCTGGCTCGATTACGCGCACCCCGTCGGTGGTATCGACCTCCCGGTCGCCTGCTGCCTCCGCCACCGTGCGCATGACGCTCCCCTTGGCTGCCCACGGCGTGGGCAGCGAGCGCTTGAGCAGGTGGGCCGCCGGAATCCTGGCATCGATCTGGCTGAGTGTCAGCCGGGTCCTGGCCACCAGGCCAAGCAGCCGGGCAAAGGCGGCGATCCCGTCGACGGTACGGCTGAACTCCGGCACGATGAAGCCGCCCCTGCCGTCGCCCGCGAAGATCACGTCGTCGGCCGCGGTGGCCTCGGCCAGCCCGTGTGACGAGGTGGTGGTCCAGTCCACCCGGACATGGTGGAACTTGCTCACCTTCTCGGCGACCCTGGTGGTGGTGACGGGAAGCACCACCCGGCCGGTGCGCCGCTCCGCGGCGATCAGGTCGAGCACCACGAGCAGCGCCCGGTCGTCGCTGATCATCCCGCCCTTGTCGTCGACGAGCATGATCCGCTCCCCGACCGGATCGAACCGGACGCCGAAGTCCGCCCGTGCGGAGGCCACCAGGTCGGCGAGCCGCTGCATGCCCGCCCGCGTCTGGGCCAGCGACTGGGTCGGTGATGCCTCATCCAGCCGGTTGTTGATCGTCAGCACGTCCACGCCGAACCGGCCGAGCAAGAAGGGCAGGATCAGCGAGACGGTGCCGCCCGCGCAGTCGACGACGACCTTCATCCCGGCCTCGTTCACGCCGCTCATGTCGACGCAGCGCAGCAGGTCGTGCACGTAGGACTCGCGGACCCTGGCCGGGTAGGTGAGCTCGGCGATCTCCCCGGGGAAGGCCCGCCGGTACTCCTGCCGGGAGAACACGCGCTCGATCTTGCGGCGGTCAGCCTGGGACACGTCGGCGCCGCCGCCGTCAAGGAAGATGATGTCGATGGACTGCGGATCGCCCGGGGTGGTACGCAGCGCGATGCCGCCGCTGCATTCCCCGCGCGCGGTCTCGAACCTGGCCACCGGCAGCGGCTGCGCCTCCAGGTCGACCACGTTGATGGCGCTGGCGTTGAGCGCGCTGTGCACGGCCCGCTTCAGTGCCCTGGCGGCCCTGGACACGTCACGGGACGTGGTGACGACCGCGCCCTTCTTCAGCGTCGTGGCGTATGCGCTGGCCAGCCGGACGCAGAGCTCGGGCGTGATCTCCACGTTGATGAGGCCGGACACCCCGCGCGGCCCGAACAGCGTGCGCTGGCCGCGCGACTCCCAGATGACGCTGGTGTTGACAACCGCGCCGGCCTCGATGGTCTTGAACGGGTAGACCTTCACGCCGGAAGAGATATACGCCTCCGGCTCGATCAGGCACTCGTCGCCGATCACCGCGGCTTCCTCGATCCGCGCCGAGGCCATGACGTCGGTGTTCTTCCCGACCACGCAGCCGCGCAAGGTGGCGCCCTGGCCGACGTAGACGTTGTTGTGCACGACCGCGCGGTGCAGGAACGCGCCTTCCTTCACCACGACGTTGTTACCGATCACGGTGAACTCGCGCAGTTGCGCGCCAGCCTCGATCTTCGCGTACTCCCCGATGCAGAGCGGCCCGTTGAGTATGGCTTCCGGATCCACCTCGGCACCGTCGGCGACCCAGATGCCGGGCGAAACCTCGAATCCGTAGATCTCGGCCTCGACCCGGCCGGACAGCACGTCAGCCTGCGCCTTGAGGTAGCTCTCGTGCGTGCCGACATCCTCCCAGTAGCCGTCGGCGATCCAGCCGAACAGCGGTGCTCCCTGCTTGACCAGCCGCGGGAAGACGTGGCCGGACCAGTCGACCGGCTCGCCGGCCGGGACCTCGGCCAGCACCTCGGGCTCCATCACGTAGATGCCGGTGTTGACAGTGTCCGAGAAGACCTGCCCCCAGGTGGGCTTCTCAAGGAAGCGCTGGATGCGGCCGTCATCGTCGACGATGATGATCCCGAACTCCAGCGGATTCGGCACCCGGGTCAGCGCGACGGTCACCAGCGCGCCGTTTTCCTGGTGGAAGCGGACCAGCTCCGACAGGTCGATATCGGTCAGCGCGTCGCCCGAGATCACCAGGAACGGCGCATCGCGCAGCGCGTCCTCGGCATTCTTCACGCTGCCGGCCGTGCCGAGCGGGACTTCCTCGGTGGCGTACTGGAGGCTCATACCGACGTCCTCGCCGTCACCGAAATAATTGCGGACCAGCGAGGCGAGGAACTGCACGGTGACGACAGTCTCGGCGAACTTGTGCCGCTTCAGCAGCCGGAGCACGTGCTCCATGATCGGCTGGTTTGCCACCGGAAGCAGTGGCTTCGGCTGGCTGGCGGTCATCGGGCGCAGCCGGGTACCCTCCCCGCCCGCCATCACAACTGCCTTCACAGCTGGCAGAGCTCCCTTCCGGCATGGACTGGCTGCACTGGCGCCGCTCAGCCACACCCTACGGCGGACAGTCCCCGGGATCAGACTCGCCGGCCGCGAGCAGGCCCCTGGCCTGCACGAGGTACAGTCCGGCGGCGCACCAGTACAGTGCAGTTCCCCAGATCGCCATGGCCCAACCGACGATCCGGGCGATCTGGCCGAATGTCCCGGCATGCGCGCCAAGTAGCAGCAGCGGGAACGCGTAATACAGGCACAGGGTCGCCGCCTTGCCGACGAAGCTGACCTGCAGCGGCTCGTAGCCGCGTGATCGCAGCCTGGCGAGCACCACGCCAAGCAGCAGCTCGCGGGCGGCCAGCAGCCCGACCAGCCACCAGGGAATGATGGCCCGGATCGCCAGGGCGATGATGGTCGCCACGATGTAGAGCCGGTCGGCGGCCGGGTCAAGCAGCTGGCCGAGCCTGCTCTGCTGGTTCAGCGCCCGGGCAATCTTGCCGTCCAGCCAGTCCGACGCCGCCGCCGCGAGCAGCAAGATGACCGCCCAGGTGTCGGCGGCCCTGGTTCTCGGCCCGAGCGCCAGCCACAGGAAGACCGGCAGGCCGGCCAGCCGGGCCACGCTGAGCGCGTTCGGTATCGTCAGGACCCGCGCCTGCGGGTCCGGTCCCGCTGCCGCGCGCTCCGGAAGCCTGCCCGTCCCGCCTGGCTGCACGGTCACGGCCCCCTCACTTGGCGACGCACAGCCGACCCTACCGGGTACAGACTGGCCGCATGCGGATGCGTCCCGGCCAGGCCCGCGGGTCAAGCACGTCCCTGCGGGTCGGCCTCCCCCCAGCGCCCGGCCCGTCACCACGCCCCGGCCCGTCATCCCGGCTCGGCGCGGCCGGCCCGGCTGGCGTGGCCCGCATGCTTGTCCAGGGACGCGCCGTGGCGATCGTGCTAGCGCTCGCCGCAGGGCTGGCCGGCTGCGGCGGCCCGGCGGTGCATGCGCGGCAGCCCGGCTCGTCCGGCAGCACGGCACGCACCGGGCCCGCCGCGTCGGCCATCCCCGGCACCAGGGGAAAGGCGGGCAAGGCAACGAACTGGCCCGCGTATCACGAGAATGCCGCCAGGACCGGGGTCGCCCCTGGCCTGCCGCCCGCCGGGCGTCTGTCGGTCGACTGGTCCCGCCCGCTGGACGGGGCCGTCTACGGGCAGCCGCTGGTCATCGGCGGCACAGTGATCGCGGCGACGGAGAACGACACCGTCTACGCACTTGGCCGGGCCACCGGCCGGGTGCTGTGGCGCACGCACCTGGGCACCCCAGTCCCGCTGTCCCGCCAGCCGTGCGGCAACATCAGCCCGCTCGGCATCACCGGCACGCCGGTCTACGACCCGGCGAACAGACTTGTCTACGCGGTGGCGCAGACAACCGGATCCCGGCATGTCCTGGTCGGGCTCCGGCTCCGCAATGGCCGGGCGGCCGTGACCCGCGAGATCCCGGCCCCGGACGGCCATCCCGCATACGACCAGCAGCGTGCCGCGCTCACGGTTGAGGACGGGCGCGTCTACGTGGCCTTCGGCGGCCACTTCGGGGACTGTGGCCCCTACATCGGCTCTGTCGTGGCCGTCCCGGCGGCCGGCCACGGGCCGATCCGCTCCTATGTGGTGCCGACCGCGAAGAAGGGCGGCATCTGGGGGCCGGGCGGGCCCGTCATCGGCCCGGACGGCACGCTCTATGTCAGCGTGGGCAACGGCGCGACCAGCCCGCCCTTCGACGGCAGCGATTCCGTCACCGCCCTGTCACCCGCACTGCGCAGGACCGGCATCTTCGCGCCGACGACATGGGCCGCGGACAACGCGGGCGACCTCGACCTGGGCTCGATGTCGCCCGCGCTGGTGGCAGGCGGCCGGATTCTCGCTGTCGGCAAGCGGGGCACCGGTTACCTGCTCCGCGATTCGAGGCTGGGCGGCGTCGGCGGGCAGGTCGCGCAGGGCCGGATCTGCCCGGCGTTCGGCGGGGCGGCGGTGTCCGGGACAACGGTCTACGTGCCCTGCGAGGGCGGCGGGCTAGCCGCAGTCAGCGTGACTAGCGACCGGCTCCGGATACTCTGGCGCGGCCCCGGCGCCGCGGCGGGTTCGCCTGTGGTCGGCGGCGGAGCGGTGTGGGTCGCGGACTGGAACTCGGGCACGCTGTACGAGCTCAACCAGGCGAATGGCCGGGTCAGGCACCGCATCGGCCTGGGCGCTGCACTCCCCCATTTCGCCTCGCCGTCGCTGTCCGGCGCGCTGGTGCTCGTCGGCACGACAGCCGGAGTGGTAGCGGTAGCCGGAGCCTGAGCAACCCCCGGCGGAGAGCAGCAGATACTGCGGCTATACGGCAACGGCGGCGACGGCTACCCCGAGGTCGCGGTGGTCACCTTGCCGCCAGGCCATTCGGCCGTCAGCCCTGGCGGCCACCGGGCGCTCGGGCGGGCATTCGGCGCGGTGACGCGGGAGCCTGGGCTGCGGGTCGCCGACTACGCCAGCACCGGCGACCGCGCCTTCCTCGGCAACGACGGGCGCACCAGCTACGGGCTGGTGTTCACCCCCTTCGCCGGGGAGCTGTCACCGCCGAGCCTGGGCCCGCAGATCACCGCCACGATGACCCCGGCGCTGCCGGCGGGCAGCCGGGTACGGGTCACCGGGATGAACGAGCTGACCAGCGGCGGCCAGGCCAGGCAGGGGTTCGGGGTGCTGGCGGAAACAATGCTGGCCGGAGTGGCCGCGCTGGCCGTGCTGGCGTTCGTGTTCGGCTCGGCGCTTGCCCTGGTGCCGCTGCTGATGGCCGCCGCGGCCATCCTGGGCTGCTTCCTGGCGATCTTCGGCCTGACCGAGATCACCACCGTCAGCGTGATCGTGCAGTACCTGGCCGCCCTCATCGGGCTCGGCGTGGCGATCGACTACTCGCTGCTGCTGGTCACCCGGTGGCGCGAGGAACTCGGCGTCGGCCATGACCGGGAGGAGGCAGTGAACCGGGCGATGGCCACCGCCGGGCGGTCGGTGGCCTTCAGCGGGGTCACGGTCGCGATCGGCCTGCTGTCGCTGATCGTGTTGCCGGCGCCCGCGCTGCGCAGCATCGGTTCGGCGGGATGCTGGTGCCCGCGGTGAGCGTGGCGGTGACCCTGACCCTGACCCTGCTGCAGGCGGAGGTGATCTTGTTGCGGGACGTGGCCGGCCTGGGCACCGAGGCGGTGGCCCGGATGGCAGGCCGGAGCCCTGGCGCGGTGCGGGTTGCTGCGCACCGGGGCCTGCGGCGGCTTGCCCGGTCCGTGCCGGTAACGGGTGTAACGCTGTGACCGGCTGTGGAGCTTCAGATGGTGACATGCCGGTCTTCTCGTGGTCGCCGCCGGGCGATGTCCCCGCCGTCGGGGACCCCGCCTTCGGCGGGCTGCTCGAAGGGAACCTGCTGCCCCAGGACGCGGCCGGCGGGCTGCGCACCGCGGCGGAGGTTATCGCCGGGCTCACCGGGGCGCCGGCGATCAGCGAACTGGCTGGTGAGGCCCGCGCCCTGGCGGTGTTCCGCGGCGCGGCCGGCATGTCCGCTGAACCCGCCCGCTCACGCCCTCGGAGGCATCCCTTGCTCACTTCGCTGCTCAGCGCCAAGCTCGCCGCGGCTATCGCCGTCGCCGCGGTTACCCTCGGCGGTGGCGCCGCCGCCGCCGCGTACGCAGGTGCCCTGCCCGCCTCGATGCAGAAGCTCGCTCACGACACGATCGGCGCACCCGCGGCGCGGCCGGTGCCTTCAGGGTCCCCGGTGGGTCCCGACGCGACGGGTCACGCAGCATTCGGCCTGTGCACCGCGTTCGCGCACCTGAAGGCACA
>WNFB01000735.1_pt1 | contig 35203 bp, 38 predicted proteins | sample 5400501 | NCBI WGS metagenome assembly WNFB01 (sample SAMN13153341, study PRJNA577476) | soil metagenome | isolation source: 200 cm saprolite under Douglas fir tree site 2 hole 1 | place: USA:California | collected 2015-04-18
TTGCCCATACCCGGGCAGCTTCCGGTCGTTTCCTCCAGGGTTGTACACGGCACTCGCTCAGGACCAGTGGGGCCAAGCTGCGGTGGCGCCTTTTGAAGTCACACAGGCGTATGCGTTCGACAGCTGCTCCTCCGTGTCCTCCAGTAGTTCTTTCATCGAGCACCCGCTAGGGGTTCTCTCTTCTGGGCCCCTCGCCGTTTCCAAATACTACGTCGACAAATCTCATAATGCGAGTGTGTTTCTGCCTTTGACAAACAACGGAAGCAGTCCGACGATGTTGACGGCAATCGAAGATGCCAGGGGGCAATTCCTCTACAACTATCAAGGAAACGACCCAGCCAGTTACACTTGGTACGCGGCGACCCCGGGGGAACCTTTGGAATATCCGTTCTCAGCCCCTGCCGGCGCCTGTACGCTGCTACACATGGACTTCACCGGGTCCAGTTTTCTCGTTGGGATTGAATTGCGATTCCTATTTGCTGGTTACCAGAGCGAGACAGTCATCCTGAAGGGCTCATAAAAAAGCGAGGAGTGGGATGTGACCTGTTGTCGACAAACTTCGTCAAGATATACTGTAGGCCCTTTTGTGTGGACTGAAATACGATGGGATCTCGCCCTTTCCTTCGGGAGATGGGCGTTCAAGCATTCGAGACCACCGTGGTCTCATCCCGCCGCCTCACAGCGACAACGCATGACGTCGAGGTAAAGAAACCGGCTGGGTTCTCCTTTCGACCTGTGCAGTTCACCTTTCTTGGCCTGAAGACAGACCGAGGCCTGGATGTTCGACCGATGTCTCTGGCGAGCGCCCCCACTCGCCCGAACCTCGAATATGGGGTGCGTCTCTCTGAGTCCGCGTTCAAACACGCCTTTGCCGCTCTACAGCCCGGGGACAGCGTTGTGCTGCAAGGGCCCTTCGGCCATTTTGTCCTTGAAGAGAAGCGCCCTGCCGTACTGCTGGCTGGAGGGATAGGGATCACCCCTCTGAAGGGGATGGCAGAATACGCTTCGGACAAGGCCCTACCCATTCCTGTCAGGCTACTCTACAGCAACTCGGACGAAGAAGACATCGCATACCGCAGCGAGCTGGAGGAATTGGAAACGCAAAATTCGCGCTTTCGCGTCATTCACACCCTTACAGGCAACGACGTCCCGAAAGGATGGAAAGGTCTCACGGGGCGGATCGGCAAGAACCAACTCAAGGAGGCGACAAAGGAGCTCGACCAACCAGTCTACTACGCCTGCGGGAAACCAGGCATGGTCATGGCGATGATGAGATTATTGTCAGAGGCCGGCATTCCCGAGGAAGATATCAGAGTCGAACTCTTCCGTGGTTACTAGGGTCACGGGCTGCTTAGCAATCCGCCGTAGACATCGAGTGTAGCTACGCCCGTTGCCAAGGGCGAATCAGCCTTGACTTCAGCCGCATTGAGGAGGAAGTCTGCCTTGGGGATGTTCGTGGTCATCGACTTGACTAGCTTTCCGTCGATGTAGAAGTTGACCTGCTGCCCGGGGATTACGATGACTATCTTGAACAGGTGAGGGGCGGTTGAATTCCAACTCACCAGGGCGAAACTCTTCGCGCCGTTCGTTATCACGGCAACCTCCTGAACGCCGCCTTTCATCTCGAATTCTATCGCGTTAGTCCCTCCAGGAGAATTCTCAAGCACCATCGGCCAGATGGTGTGATACTTGTCGGTCGCGATGTGGTTGGCCACGGCCTCCCATTGGACGGAATTGCCCGGGATGGTGGCGTTGAAGGGGTTGGTGGCGAGAGCGGCCTCGACGCCACTGTTTGCATCCGTCTCCGTCAGGCGCAGGTAGGTCAGTCCGTCTTTTCGCTCGCCGTAGGAAGCAAGTGCGGTCCCCCAAGTTCGCAGCAGAATCGAAGGGTAACCCTGTCGGAGCGCGCTGACAGTGTCCAATTCGTCTGAAAGCGAGCTGATGTTTGCCTGGAGTCGTGAAAGTTGGGAATTCAGCCTAGCGTTTTCCTGCTGAAGCTGGCTGCTTACAGTATAGGTGTAGTACGCGATCCCTCCGACTGCTAGGACCACCACCAGCACCATCCCTAAGACGGCCCGGGATTTGGTGCCTGTGGTTGCCAAGGCTCACACGGTCATCCGCGGGTTTCGTCTGGTTATTCTAAAGGTATCTACCAGTAACAGAATATACCTAACCCTGCAAGCGAGGTAGACCCTGTGTTTTCTCCGGTACCTCTGCTGCTTGCCGCTGCTTCAGTCGGTATTCTCCATATGTCGGCTCCAGACCATTGGGTGACTCTGATCATATTGGGACGCGTCTCAAAATGGAATCGGATTCATCTCATGGGGGTGGGCGTCATGACTGCTATAGGGCATGTGGCCCTCTCCGTCTTGCTAGGATTCGCCATCCTTGAAGTGGGGATTGCTGTCTCACAGCAGGCTTCCTTCTACATCACAGAGGGAACCGGGGTGATTATGGTCGTGGGTGGACTAATCTACGGAACGAAAGAACTGATGTCCAACAAGAGCGAAGATTACGAACGGGAGGTCCTTGACGGAGTCTCAAAGAGGGAAGGGAACCTTGGAAAGCGTTTCCGCTATTTTGCGGTTTTGGGGGCGGCGCTTTCGCCCGACCTGAGCGTTCTGCCAATCTTCTTGTTGGCGGCACCCATTGGCCTGGGCTTCGCCTTTGATACCGCCGTCGTGTTCGGCGTCGCTTCTGTTCTGGCTCTGCTGGTATTCTTGCTCCTGGGGTCAGCTGGGTTGGCCAAGGCCTTCGAGAGAATCCCGCCCAAGTATAATGATTCGTTGGTGGGTTTTGTTATTGCCGTCGTCGGGCTTTACATTCTTCTCTCGGGTTGAGGCCCGCGTCGGGTCTATCTTTCAGCTACCTGAGTCGGTTTCAGGTACACCCTTCGGTATACCCAGGAGTTCCCGAACCTCTCACGTTTGACGTATTGTTTGTCGACCAGGCGAGCGAGGTAGGTGGAGATCGTACTGAGCTTCACGGGCTGGCTGTACTTGTCTTCGAATTCCCGGGCCATGTCTGATGACGAGAAGTCCCCTGCTGCAAACGATGTTTCCAAAAGCGTCTGCACTTTGCCGAAGAATGTCCCTTCGTCAGGGGCGTGAGGAGTGTGCTCCAGCGACTGGTCCATCAATTCAAGCGCGTCCATGGTCTTCATCAGATCGTTGCGGGAGACAGGCCCTTCCACTATGTGGAAGCTCCTGCGCCCACGTTCGTCCTCCAGCTCGAACTTCACGCGCTTCAGCAAGTCAACTACTGTCTCGAAGCTGTCGCGACCCCCAAAAAAGTGGTTAAGGTGTGAACTTGTGAACAAGCCGGTGAGTTTGTTTGACGTCGTATTGATAGCGTGCAGCACGTTCACTGGGGTTCACTCGAGCTCGTTTCAGGGAAGGTGTATAGTGGCTCCAATGGAAACAAAGGGGTCGGAATTGGGCATTTTACCGTGTTTGGAGCCGGAGTGGTTCCAGTGGAAATAGTGGGGTCCCCTCTGAGCCGAACCAGGTATCCGTTCACTCACCTTCACAAGAGAACCCCCACCCCAGGCCTTCCACTGCAGCCTGTCCCCCCTATAGATCCCGCACACAGTTGCTGTTTCTCCAACAATCTGTGACCCAGCTTAGACCCCAAGGCATATCCAATCCAAACCGCCTACCAAGAACGGGCTTCTTTACTTACGCAAGACTAACATCCTCCTTAGGGCTTCTTGGAGTGGAAGAACTGGAAAGGCAGGGGTGGGGCCCTGCTAATCGGACCCGTCCAACTCAACAACAACCGACTCCCCCTCTCTTCTGGCCGGATACGTCCTGACCCTAAGAGGAGGAATCACTTCGAAGGACCCCGTTCGTACGTCGTAGGTCCAACCATGCCAGGGACATGTGACATTGTAGCCCTCGAGATTTCCTTCTCCTAGAGGGCCTCCCCGGTGAAGGCATGAATTTTCAAGGGCAAAGAACTCATCTTTGACTCTGAAAACGGCTAGCGTCAGTCCTTCAACTCTGACGACTTTGGCCTTCCCATCCTCGATTTCCTGGGCGTCAGCAACTTTGACAATCTTACTCAAAGACTATCCTCAGGTCAGAGTATGCTTCCCGCTGACTTCGATGGGCTCCTGATGCTCGGGATGTGAATGCTTCTCCGACTCCAAGAGCAACCATTCCTCCAGAGCTCCGACCTGCCTGCTCCCTGCACCAAGGGCGTCCAACTCCTTCTTGATGAGCCGGACGGCCACCAGGATCACGTGTTCTATGTGATCGACTTGGGTCTCCGTCGCATGTCGCGGGTGGATTTCCATGACGTACTGAATGTCTTCCTCGAGATGTTCTATCTGAGATATGATGCTGGCAGTGGTATGCTCGACCTCGACGGTCAGGACATTGTTGTAAACACCGAGCAGCATCTCCAAGTCGGACTGGAATGATTTCAATCGAGAAGCGTAGATCTGCGCGACCTCGCGTGACATGGCCTTCTTCTCTTCCATGGACGTCCGCACGTCAATGGCTAGGGTTATCAAAAACGTCGTCAGAGATCCCACGCCCAGCTTAGACTTCAGCCTCTCCTTGGCTGTGATTTCTATCGGTTTCAATCTGTTCCTTTCGGTGCGCTCGACTATCCGGTCGACCACAAGGTAGGTCACTGGCAGCGTAACCGAGAGCCCTATCAAAGCCGCGATGACACTGAGCGTGATATCGTCCAGAGTTATCGGCAACAGGACCGAGGGAGAGCCATGGCCGTGATTAACCTATGTCTAATTGGTCTCCACGGCGTCGACGCAACCAGACACCGGCCACGCTGATAGAAACGCCGAGGAGGAGTACGACAGCTCCAACGGTCTGGAGGTCGAAGGCCAGAGGCAAGGCCGACAGCGCGGCGATGCCAATCCCTAGATAGACGGTTCTCTCCCCGTATCCCACCCGTAACAATTCACCTCTGAGTTGCTCCCAGTAACGAACTGCGAGGAACAACATGATGGCGACACCAAGACCGACCACGAAGACGACATACGTCAATTCAGAACGGTAGTCCCCGAAGGTCAACAGGAGTCCCGTCTCGTCCCCTACCAACCCAAGCCCAAAGCCGAAGATTATGGCGTAGGCCCTGTCGTGTTCGGGCCTGTTCGAAGCGATCCCCAGCCACCCCGCCACGACCAGCATCAGAAGGCCATACCAGAAATGATGGAAGTGTATCCCCGATGACTGGACGACGACACTCGGGTATATCGTGGCGAAGATCCTAGCGGCGGAGAAACCAACGACGAAGAAGAGCAACGCGAGGAAGGCCAAACCCTGGGCAGAACTTTTCGCGACTCGAGGCTGAACCTTCGCCGACGACTGGGAATTCATTTGCATAGACCTTAATTCCCTCTTGCGAACCGACGACTCCAAATGTCTTTTTCCGCTGACCTCGCCTGGGAGCGCGTCAAGACACTCGCCCCGTTCCCTGCGCGGCTCGACCCATACTACCAGGACATACTTTCACAATACGAAGCCGCACACACGGCCGCATCGGCCGCCAGGTCCAAGGGCCTCGACCCACGCGACGTCGTCGAGAGCAAGACGGTCTTCGACCTGGCAGACAGGGTAAACCAGATGCTCCGCCTCGACCAGTTCGAGGGCCTCGTCGGCAGGCTCCGCGAGCTCCTCCATACCACGTCGAAAGAACGTGCTGCGCTTACGATTTCACAGGAGATAGCCCTGGGAAAATTCGGGGCCCTGGAGAGGCACGAGGCCCTGAGCTACGGGGTCAGAGCAGGCCTTGCAGTTATGACCGACGGCGTGACCGTGGCCCCACTCGAAGGAATCTCTGGCGTCACAATAAAGCAGAACGATGACAACAGCGACTACGTCTCCGTCTCATACGCAGGGCCCATGCGTTCTGCCGGGGGGACCGAGGCCGGGTTCTCCCTGGTCATCGCAGACCTGACCGCCAAGAAGCTCGGCCTGAGCAACTACAGGGCCCGGCCGGAGGAGATCGACAGGTTCGCGGAAGAGCTCAGAATTTACGAACGCGATGTCGGCAACTTCCAGTACAAAGTGACCGACGACGACATCAGGCGAGCCATTTCCAATCTCCCTGTGGAAATCGACGGCATCGAGACCGACCCCATCGAAGTTGTAGTCCACAGGAACCTGAAGCGGGTCTCCACCGACAGGCTCAGGGGCGGCGCCCTCCGAGTCTTGAACGACGGCGTCATCGGCCGGGCTAACAAACTTTCGAAGAAGCTGGCGAGCCTGAACATTTCAGGATGGGAGTTCCTCGACCAGCTCAAGGGGGCCACCCAGCAGACCACCAACGAAACGGAGACGGCAGGGGCCCACTTCGAGGATGTCATCTCCGGGCGGGCGGTGCTCTCCATGCCACGGAGCAAGGGCGGCTTCAGACTGAGATACGGGAGGTCGATGAACACCGGTCTTTCGACGATAGGGATTCACCCTGCCGTTGCAAGTTTGCTCGACTACCCAGTGGTGACGGGTACTCAGGTGAAAGTCGACATGCCTGGGAAGGCCGCCACCATAGCATTCGTGGACTCAATCGAAGGGCCCACAATACTGACAAAGGACGGGAGCCTGATGAGGATATCCACTGTCGCCGATGCAGAAGCTATTCACGACCAACTCGACAAGATCGTAGACCTTGGGGACGTCCTGATCAGCTATGGCGACTTCCTCGAAAACAACAAGGCTCTTCCCCCCTCGCCCTACGTACCCGAATGGTGGGTACAGGACTTCGCCAAAGCACTGGCAGGGGTCCGCGGGGCCTCGGAGATGCTGGCCATGGCCGGGGTCACTCGCGAAAGGGCCTCGCAGCTTGAAGCTTCCCCTACCACGGTCCCGTCAGCGGCCGAAGCCATTACCATCTCCCAGTCGCTCGGAATCCCGTTTCACCCGTCGCATTCGCCGAGGTTCGACCGGGTCAGCCCCAACGAAATCTCAGAGCTGAGGAAGAACTCTAGAATCGAGGGGACAGACGTAGTCGTCGATGTCAAGTCGAACCAGGCGAGGTGGATCCTCAACGCCTGCATAATCGAACACAGAATTGAAGGTGACTCTGCCATAATCAGCGGCGACCCGGCCCTTGTCCTCAGGACCCTCCTGAGACTCAACGAGCCAGAGATAATCATCCCTCCGGACGAACCCGATTACATCAGAAGTCTGACCGGGATTCATCTGGGGCGCCTGAGCACCACGACGATAGGCGTCAGGGTCGGGAGGCCGGAGAAAGCCATGGTCAGACGTCTGAAACCCCCGGTCCACACGCTTTTCCCTGTGGGCCTGGCAGGCGGACCATCACGAGATGTCTTCGTCGCCTCGAAGGAGGGGAGCGTCGAAGTTGAGGTCGCCAACCTCTACTGCCCCGAATGCGAGAAGAGGCGCCTAGGCTCCAAGTGTGAGATCTGTGGCGCGTCGACCGTCCAGTACAAGTCCTGCCCTAGGTGCGGCACCACGACCCAGGAGGACGCATGCCCCAATTGCAAAACAAAGACCACGCCGTTTTCCAAGATGGACTTCGACTTCGCCGCGAAGCTCAACGAAATCAGAAAAAGAATCCCGCACAACCAGGCCAAGGCAGTCAAGGGAGTCCGAGGCCTGATGAGCGTCTCGAAAAGGCCAGAGCCACTCGAGAAAGGGATCATCAGGAGCAGACATGACGCCTACGTCTACAAGGATGGGACGCTCAGGATAGACGCAACAAACGCGCCCCTGACCCACTTCAGGCCCAGGGACGTCAAGGCTGACATACAAACGCTGGTCCGTCTCGGATATTCCCAGGATAACGAGGGCCTCCCCCTCCAGAGGGACGACCAGATACTCGAGCTGAAACCCCAAGACATAATCGTCCCGGTTGACATCGCCGGAGACCTCGTCAGAATGGCACAGTGGGTCGACGACGAACTTCAGAGCCTCTACGGCCTGGAGCCATTCTACAACGTCAATGGGCCTTCAGACCTGCTGGGCAAGCTTGTTATCGGCCTCGCCCCCCACACTTCCGTCGGTGTCGCTGGCAGAATCGCTGGCTTCTCGACCGCCCAAGTCTGTTTCGCCAACCCCTACTGGCACGCGGCAAAGAGGCGCGACTGTGACGGGGACGGGGACTCGATACTCATGTTGGTTGACGCCCTGCTCAACTTCTCGCTGGAGTACATACCCCATCAGATTGGAGGCCTGATGGACACCCCGCTCTTGGTCCAGCCCATCATTCTTCCCTCAGAGGTGGACGAACAGGCGCACAACTTCGACATCGCTTCCTTCTATCCCTTGGAGTTCTTCGAAAAAACGCAAACGAATCCCGCCGCCGCTTCGCTCGCGAGCCTCATCGAGCGCATCGGGGACAGGCTGGAGGACGAGGATCAGTTCTACGGCTACGGGTTCACACACATGGCCAGCGCACTGACCATCAAGCGTTCCAGGGGAGCCTACTCAACACTTCGCACCCTAAACGAAAAGATTTCGAAACAGATTGAAGTGGCTTCGAAGATAGGCGCGGTGTCCACCAAGGAAGTGGTCGAGTCTATCATCAAGACGCACCTGATCAGAGACATAATGGGGAACGCCAAGAAATACGCGACCCAGTCGTTCAAGTGCAAAAAGTGTGGTCTGACCATGCGCAGGCCTCCCCTCGCGTGGAAGTGTCCCAATTGTATGGGAGAAATCAGGGGGACTCTGACCAGGGCCTCGGTTGAGAAGTATCTGTACATCGCCCAGAGGCTCGCGCGGGACTACGACGTCGACCCCTACCTGAGGTCCAGGTTGGACATGCTCCAGAGGGAGCTGGACCAACTCTTCCAGGGCCCGAGGAAGGCCGACCAGCTCGAACTGACTGACTTTCTAAAGCCGACCCTAGTTGAATGAGTACGCCGGCGAGTCCTTGAACGAGTATTTGACTTTCTGGAACCCTCGCCTGAGCTCCCTGATCCTCCCGATTACCTCGCGTTTCTTCGTCCCGCCCAGGGCCAAACGAACGACTTCCGCAGTTTCTTTCATCTCTGATTTGCCCATGCCCAGCCGGGTCAGCTCAGCCACCCCCAGTCTTATTCCCCCTGGGTTCGTATAATGCCTACCTGCCTGCAGGTCCCCCGGAATCAGTTGCCTGTTGACTATGACGTTCTGACTCTCTAGGAGCTTCTCTATGACACCACCGTCAGAATATTTAGTCACGTCCACCGCGACCTGATGCGACATCGTGTAGCCATTCTTCTCCCCTAGGATCTTCTCCCCCAGGTCGGCCAGCCTGCCAGCGAACGCCTGGGCGTTGGCCACCACGTCCTTCGCATACTTTCGTCCGAACTGGAGGAATTCCGCAAAGACCATCGCCTTGCCCGCTACGCTGTGCAAATGATGGTTGCTGGTGGTCCCGGGGAAGACTGCTTTTTTCAAAGGGTCAGCGAACTCGGCCCCGGCAACTATCGCCCCTCCCTGCGGCCCGAACAGCGTCTTGTGTGTGCTGAACGTCATCACCTGTGCGCCTTCGCGAAGTGGATCCTGGAACTGGCCGCCTGCAATCAAGCCAGCCACATGCGCCGCGTCGTAGCACACGACTCCGCCTTTGTCCCTTATTGTCTGCGCAAGTTCCTCCACCGGGTGTGGGAAAAGAAACAGGCTGGCCCCGAACATGGCCAGCTTGACCGAATTCAAAGCAGCAATCCTCTTCTTGGTTTCGTCCACATCGATGTTCATCGAGTCCTTGTCGAAGGCGAGGTATTCGATGTTGAGGGAATGGACCAGCCCCGCCGACCCCGAGAAGTCCTTCTTCCCATGCGATATATGTCCTCCATTGGGGATGGAAAGTGCCAGCATCGTGTCTCCGGGACCGCTCAGGGCAGAGTAGACAGCGAGGTTCGCCACAACGCCTGAAATCGGTCTGACGTCGATGAAATCAGCTTTGAACAACTTCTTGCCCAGGGCTATGGCCTGGAGTTCGATCTGGTCGATGAACTTGCAGCCGGCGTACACCCTCTCCCCGGGCCACCCCTCAGCATAGCGGTGCCCAAGGTCGGAAGAAAGTACATCTCTGATGGGCTGCGATGCCACGTTCTCGCTGGCTATCATCGGGAGACACTCAGAGAACCACTTTTCGTGGGACCGCACTTTGGTGATCACAGACTTGAATTCAGAATCGTAGGAGGGCATGAGAGATGACGAATCTCAACGATAATTATGCATTTGGAGGCGTAGCCAAGACCAATCCGTGTAATTCATGGCGCTACGCTTAAGAACACTCAGGAGGGCAGAATTATCGAATGAGCAGCAAAAAAAACAACGCACCCATGCCCGCGTCTGGTGCAGGCCTACTCACGTTCTTCAACGAAGAGACCCACGGAGTGAAGATCAGGCCAGAAATAGTCCTCATCGGGTCGGTCTCCCTTATCGCTGCGTCAATTGTCATCAACATCTTCCACTAAGCAGATTCCCAAGACTCGCTCGGCCACAGAAACCCTGGCCAGCAGGTACAGGCGTCTTTTCGTCCTGCCGTCGACCCTCACGTTCTTGCTTCTCGGAGGAATCGTGTCGTTCCTCATCAGCGTATTGTCTAGAGGGTTCGCTGGTGTAATCTCTTTTTTTGCTGCCTTTGCGGTCTTCATACTGTCAGGTTTTGCGGTTTCGAGCGCACTGCGGATTGTGGACAAGAATACCATAGCAACTTTCAGGCGAACCCAGGCCGTCCTATTCGCAGGCGAGGTCGCGTGGCTCATCGCCGCCGCGCTGGGAGCCTTCTATGCCTGGTACTCCCAGTCGCCCTACCCTGTCACAAACGCTCTGCTCTTCGGCGCCCTCGTATGCGCGGGGATAGAATTTATTGTGATAAACGGAGTCTTCGCGAAGAGCACAACTCTATCATTCGGCCTCGCCGCTCTGCACCCAGCTTCGACCATCACAGTAATCAGATTGCAGGAGCTCGTCGGCCACTTTGACGTCATCGCCGCTTCCTCCGCTGTGGTCGCCCTTGCTCTGATCTGCGCCTTTCCCCTGATGCTTAGAAGGAGGCAGACGAGCCTCGGCCACGACGCGCTGAGTCTCTTCCGGGCGTTCATGAAGACTTGGACGGCTGGCGACCCAACAGAACTGGAGAGGATAATCGCAGACCATTCCGAAGACGTCGAAATCACGACGAAGGTCCTCCGTTTCAGGACTGCATCAGGAGACACTTTCCTCGTCCTTCCAGGGGTGCACCCAGGTCCCTTCCATCCCGTAGGGAGCTATGACCTTCCGGGGGTGATTGACAGGTCCTTCAAAGAGTTGGGCCCTGTGATGACCCTGCACAGGCCTGGGGGGCACGAGAGGAACCTGGCGACCAGGGAAGAGACGCTGAAGTATTCCGTGAAGGTGAGCGAACTTGCGCGTTCCATCACCCCCAAGACAGATGGTGCCATGCTCCGGGGCCCCATCCACTCGCAGGTGGGCAAAGCCACTGTAAGCGCCTCGGCCTTCGCCAACGATATGATTCTGACCCTATCATTCGCCCCCCTCGGTTCGGACGACCTTGACACAAAGGTCGAAGTGGAACTCATCAAGCCAGCATCACAGGCAGGCTTTGACCTTTCAGTGGTCGACGCCCACAACTCGATCGACCACGAGCAGGAGTCGCCAGTCACCGACGACCCCGGATGGAACCAAATCTTCGAGAGCGCAAGGGTGGCGAAGGCCGAACCTTTCAGCACCGCCTATTCGCATTCGAGTGAAGTCGGTTTCTCAGGTCGCGGGGACCTGACCGAGAACGGCATAGGCCTGTTCATGGTCGAAGCAGGGTCGAAGTCGGTGCTCGTCCTCGCAGATGCCAACAATGCCGTCCCAGGCCTCCGCGCCCAGGTCGCCAAGGCACTGGATTCTTCAGGCTACGCCCTCATCGAATTTTGCACTACTGACAGCCACAACCTAGCAGCCAGAGGGCTCACGGTGGCCCGCGGATACGAACCCCTGGGCGAAGCGACTCCGCCCGCATCCATAGCTGACCTCGTCGTCAAAATGGCCAAACTCGCCGAGGCCAGGCTTGCTCCCGCCGCCTACGAGTCTGGACAGGCGAAGACCATGGTCAGGGTCTTCGGGTCCAAGGCCTTGGAGGAGTTTGCAACGATGACCCAGTCCAGCTCCAAGTTCTCCAGTACCTACGCGAGGTTCGCCACCTTGGTGGTGGGTGCGCTGCTGATCGTATCTGTGCTTCTCTAGGAAAACTGATTTAGACTCTTCACCGGCTGCATCGCACTATGACCGGAGCCAAGGGCATCTTCATTGCCGTAGAGGGAATCGACGCGGTCGGGAAGAGGACCCAGACCTCGATTCTCAGTTCGTGGCTCGCCTCGAAGGGAATCAAGACACGGATGCTCTCCTTCCCGGTCTACGAGACAGTCATCGGGAGTGAGATCAGGAGATTCCTCGACGGAACGGTGAACTATCCTCAGGAGGTCAGGGCCCTGCTCTACGCGGCCAACAGGTGGGAGAAGAAGGCAGACCTGGAGACGATTCTTCAAAGCACCGATGTGACGATAGTGAACAGATACACCGGGTCAAACCTCGCGTACGGAACTTCGAACGGCCTGGACCTCGAGTGGCTGCTTACCCTAGAAGCCGGGCTCCCCAAACCTGACCTTGTGCTGGTGCTCGACGCTCCTCCAGCGAAGCTCGTCCCGAGACGCAGCAGAAACAAAGACTCCTACGAACGGAACTTGGAGCTCCAGGAGAGAGCAAGAAGCGCGTACCTGACGCTGGCGAAGAAGTTCGGATGGAGAGTGGTCGACGCAAGCAGTGGCATCGACGAGACGAAAAGCACCATCGCGTCGGCGGTCTCCGAGGCCCTCGACGCAAGGTCGAAGACTTAAGACGCGAACGGCATGCTTTGAGGCAAGATTGAAGCTGACGTCCGTGGCCGAGATCAGGGACCCGGTTCACGGGTACGTCAAGGTCACCGAAATCGAACGAGAGCTCATCGACTCACCCTTCATCCAAAGGCTTCGGCGGATTCACCAGCTCGCAGGAGCATATCTTGTTTACCCGGGCGCGATTCACACGAGGTTCGAGCACGTGGTAGGGGCGATGCACGTCGCTGGCCAGATTGCCGAGGCGCTTGTTGCGGCTAACCACTTGGACGCCGACATGGTCCAGGAGGTCAGGGTCGCCGCCCTCCTCCACGACGTGGGCCACGGTCCCTTTTCTCACATGTACGAAGAAGTCATCTCGGAGAAGGAGGCTACGTCCCACGAAGAAATCTCCCAGCGCATCATAACCGAGACCACCATACGTGACACACTCAACAGGAACGGATTATCCCCGAAGAAGATGTCAGACTTCGCGGTTGGGAGGCAAAGGTCGAAGCCCCCGTTCATGAACGAGGTCATAGCCGGCAGCCTTAGCGCCGACATGATGGATTACCTCCCGCGGGACTCCTACTTCACCGGCGTCGAGTACGGGAAGGTCGATGCCCAGAGGGTGATCGACTCGCTCCACGTGGCCGAAGGCCATCTGGTCATCGACGATGCCGCCCTGAACGCCTTCGAGGTCATGCTCCTCGCTCGCTACGAGATGTTCAAGGCCGTCTACTTCCACAGAACCGTCAGAGCGGCGGAGCTCATGCTTGTCCGTTCGATGAAGCTCGCGGATAACGTGCTGGGCCTCACAGACCTTTCGGACCTCGAAAAATACCTCGAGCTTACAGACGAGGTCGTCCTACACAACCTCGTCACCCTGGAGTCTTCGAAGCCCGACCTGAAGGAGGCGAAGCGCCTGGCCCTCGATTTCAGAGACCGGAGGCTAGTGAAGTGCGTCTTCGAGAAGTTCGTCCAGCGAAGGGAGCGTACAGTAGGGCAAATCTTCGCGGACGAGGACGCCAGAGACAACATCGTGTCCGAGATAGCCGCTGCGGCGCATGTCGACCCGGGGAAAGTCTACCTCGACGTTCCCACCACCCCCTCGGTGCCGTACACATACTCCAAGGACGTCCTGACTGCAGTCGGTCTCCTCAAAGTCGAGGGGAGCAGGCGGGTCGTAAAGGCCGTTCCTCTCCACAAGCTACCACTCGTCGGCTCCATCGCAGGCTTCATGGACATGGTCCGCGTCTACACCCCAGCGAAGAGCAGGTCCGCCGTGGAGAAGGCGACTTCCCGGCTCTTCAAGGATAAGGGATTCACAGCGAAGATCGAATGACGCGGGCCGCTAAATAGCATCCAACACTGTCGGCTCGTGGGGATAGAGGGCAGGTTCGCATACGAATCCTTCCGTCCGGGACAGAAGGAACTCGCCCAGCGAGTCTACGAGGCCTGCCTTGGAGGCGAAACCCTCGTCGCCGAAGCGATGAGTGGATTTGGGAAGACTGCGGCCGTCCTCACAGGAGGACTATCGGCAGCAGAAGAGACAGGTTACAAAGTCGTCTACGCGTGCAGGACCAAGCGCCAGATAAACAGGGTAGTGGAGGAAATCGCGAAACTACAGGGGACGCACCTCTTCAAGGCCGCGTCAATGCTGTCCAAGTTCGACTACTGCCTCCTGAGGCGAGGGAGGGCCGTCCCACAGGAATCTTTCGGGTGGTACTGCTCCTTCAACGTGAGCAACAACCTCTGCTCGTACTTCCTCAACATCTCGCTCACGGAGGAGTTCGACCGCCTTGTGGGCGAAGTGCTGCGCTCGACCCCGACACAATCGGACCTTCTCAGGGAGTCGGAAACCGTCCACGTCTGTCCCTACGAAGTGGCTAGGCTGGCGATGGTCCAGGCCGGTGTCGCAGTGGTTCCTTACCAGTATGCCTTCGACCCCCGGGCATCCCCCGTGCTCTTCGACCGCAACTCTGTCGACAGGCAGAAGACGTTGCTGGTGGTCGACGAGGCCCACAACCTGAGAGATTTCTTCAGGGGCCTCCACTCGGCCACCCTGACCCTGGACCAGGTGCGTGGGGCAATCCGGGAGGCGGAGGCGATGCTGATGGAGAAAGCCGCGCAGTCCCTTAGGGCCCTGCTGCAGACTCTCGAAAACATCACGACGGAAAGCAAGGGCTGGCTCCTCGACAGGGAATCGGTCCTTGACAGGTTCCGCAGTGAACACGGCCCCGTATGGCTTCAGAACCTGGCGTTCGAGTTGAGCGCAAGCTCCGGGGCAGCCTGGGGGTCGGTCGTCTACGAAAGGCGGCTCCCATCGCTGATTCTGCGGGTGGGGGAGTTTTTGCAGCGACTGTCTTCCTCGACGAGGTCTGTTTTGGTGACATGGCAGAACACACTCGGGCTGGTCGACCCGAACCCTGTGGAAGGCGTGGCGCAGCGCCTCTCGGAGTTCAGGTGCGCGATACTCCTATCCGCGACGGTCAACCCATCTTCGGTCTTCGCAAGGTCGGTGGGCCTCGACCCGTCCAAGGTTTCGACCTACGAAGTCTCGGCGGAGCCGTTGGTCACGGTCAGGACTGCTGTAGACACAGGGACCTCCACAAGATACAAACTTCGAGGCCCCGAGATGTACTCGAAAATCTCTGACAGGGTCGCGGCGGTGATCAACTCCACAGGCTCGGGGGTGGGCGTCTTCGCGCCGTCATACTCCGTCTTGGACGCAATTTTCGAAATGATATCGAAGAAAGTCCCCGGCAGGCACATGGTCTCGGAGGCCCCCGGCCTCTCGAACGAAAAGGCGACCGAGGTCTTCGATTCCTTCATGGCGAGGGACGACTCGGTCCTATTCGCCGTCCAAGGAGGCAGGTTCTCCGAAGGGGAGGACTTCGACCGGGGTGCGATGGGGTCTGTCGTCGTCGTAGGCCTGGCCCTTCCGCCCCCAACGCCCCTGTTGTACGCTGAATACACGTCAATGAAGCAGGCCGGGGAAGCCGACTCCTACCTGATGCTTTCTCGCCTCCCGGCCCTTCGCAGGGCCTTCCAGGCGGCCGGGAGACATGTCAGGAGCCCGGGGAAGCGGGGATTGGTCTTCTTCCTCGACGATCGTTTCGGCACTCCCGCTGCGGTGGAGCTCATGCCTTCATGGCTCAGAAAGAACCTGGTCGTCGGCGACCTTTCACCTGACTCGATTTCATCGCTCAGCCGTGACTTCTGGGGGTCCCATGGCTGACGACCTCTCCCTTCCTGAATGCGATCTTGGCCGCGGCCACCTGGTCGCGCTGGATCCCTTTCATCTTCGCGCTGGCAGTCGACGTCCCTGATTCGTCGACGACCTCGATGATTGCACCGGGAACCTCCTTCCTGAACCCATCCACGAATCGCGTGACCATCGAGCGGTTACCGTTTCCGATTCTCACCAGCAAGCGGCTCGCAGGGAGGGCTCGGGCGAAGCTGCCTACTCGGGAGCAGACCGCCGCCGCGGATTCGAAGGTGTTGAAAGCAAGCTTCGTCCGGCCGTAGAACACGGCGAGACCGGTCCTCTTCCCCGGGTCGACGCCGACGAGGATGGTATCCCCCTCCCCATTGAGCCTCGACATCACCTGGCCCTTGAAGATTCCAGGGTTCTCGTCCAGGCCCTCCAGGGCGAGCGCCGCAACGCCGAGCTGCTCGGCTTCGTCCGCGGTTGTGAGGACCAGCTCGCAGTCCCGGCAGTCGGAGCCTGGGAGCACGCTCGAGAACGGGAGCTCGGCCCTCCTCAGCCTCGAGACAAGGGCGTAGTATGCCCTCGCCTTCGAGGTGGCCACGCATATCCGGTTCATTTCAAATATCAAGGAGCAGACACCCCGGCTGGCCTATTGAGTCTTAGCGGGCAGCGGGCTCAGTCTTTCTTCGACCCTCTGATGGGAAAGACCGCGACCTTCGTTGTCGAAAGTCGACAGGCCAACCTCGAGTTCGCCAGGACCATCGTCGCCCTTTTGGCCAAGGCAGAGACTCCCTGCGCGGTCTTCGACTTGGACGCCTTCTACTCGTCAAACGCCGACCGTATCTTCAAGCCGTTGACAGGGGACGTGGCGCACTCCACTGTCATCCGAGTCCCGGAGCCCGCCTCCGACGTCGAAGGCGAGCTCGCCAGGCTCTTCGAAGTCCGGCCCCCGGTGGTCATCATCGACAGCCTGAACAGTCTCTACCATCTCCTTTCCGTCGAGGACGGCAGCACCCGAAGCAGGAAGCTGAACTTCGCGGTGGCCAGCCTCTCCTACCTGGCCAGGACAAACGCCAAGGCAGTGGTCCTCACCATGTATAGGCGAGAAGGGCTGTTAGGTTCTGGGAGCGGCAGGTCGATATCCAGCCTATCCGACGTGACAGCATCGGTCGAGGTCAGAGGGCCTGAGCTGCGGGTCGTATGCGAACGAGGCACGGCCTGGGCTGGGGGTAGGTTTTCTACCCGTAGCCCTTCAGTATAGCAAGGTCGATGCCAGTGAACAGCGACACTATGATCAGAAGAAGGGCGAGACCGAGATAGAGGCTGACCGTCCTCGTCCTTACGGTCTGTCTCCCGCTGAGGACCGCGAGGTAAATCCCTGCTCCTCCCACTATGATCACAAACGAATCGATGATCGCTTCCGGGACTGTTTCGGCACTACCGCCAGGGTACGGGATGTAGCTCTGGTTCGGCACAGGGAACACCACCGCGTTGATGAAACCAGCTGCCAGTGCGACGACGAACAGCACGTAGATCAGCTGCAGGAGCCCGGCCCTCTTGGTGACAGACGAAGAATAGTCCACGAGGCGGTCCTTCAGGGCCCCGATCGTCTTCTGGTACGCAGATTCTAGAGCTTCTCTTATCATCTAATTACCACCTAGCAACTCAGCTATCTCCTTGGCCCACTGGCCAGTTTGAGGGTTGCGTTTAACATTATCCAAATAGTTTTCCCACTCTAGTTTTCCCAGGGCGCTTACCCAGAGGGCGTAGGCTGCCTCCACCTTCTCCTTCGCAGCCTGGTGGTATGCGCAGAGGTCCGCGGCGGCCTCTCTTCCACAGAGTCGGCACTTCATGGTTTCTTCTTCCCGGGACACTCGGGGTTGACACAAAGCTTCCATGGACGCCTACCACTCATCACGTATACCATGGGCCAGGAGCAGTGCTGGCAAGTCTTTGTCGTCGTCTTGATTGTCCCCCTCTGAGGCAAGGGGGCAGAAGCCCGACACCCTGTGGAGTAGTTCGAGCAACCCACGAACCGCTTCTTCGAGGCCTTCGACCTTATCACCCTCAGCTGCCCTGACTTGCATACCGGGCATCGGCCCAGCACGTAGGACTTCGCCACAGTGCTCACCAGCGCCGCGTCGATCTCCCGCCCAACATCTTCCTCGTTGGTGTTCAGCTCTACGAGCTGCTCGGCTATCGACCTGACAGTCCCCCTGAGCAGCTCTGCTTCCCCCCTCTCCCCTTTCTCGACTCCATGGAGTCTTTCTTCTATGCCGCGGGTAAGCTCGACGCTTAAGATCGAAGGCGCATGCTTTGTCAACATTTCAACCACGGACAACCCGAGGTCGGTCGCCTCCATGCTATCCCCGGACACGTAACCTCTGCCCACGAGGGTGGCGATTATGTCAGCCCGGGTCGCCTTCGTCCCTATCTCTTCCTTCTCCATCTTTTCAAGAAGGCTGCTCTGGTTGTATCTGGGAGGCCTCTGGTCAAACTTCTCTTCAGTCAGGATGTCCACGACCCTGTGTCTGTCTCCTTCGGTTATCTGAGGCAGCTCTTCGTCCCTGTACCCCGCATACCTTCCGTAATATTTCATCCAGCCCGGAAAGACAGTCCGACCCCCACCCAGCCTGAACCTGTGTTCCCCCACGGACAACGAAACATCGACCAGTTCCCTTCTCGCAGACGGGCCGAAGGCAGCCAGGAACCTCCTCACCACCAAGTCGAAGAGCAAAACCTCCGAACGGTCGAGGGCTCTGCGAGGCTTCTCTCCTGTCGGGTGTATGGCCGGGTGAGCCGGGTCGTCCTTCGCTCCCTGGACGGGCTTTGGCTCGCCCTTCAGAAGTTCTGCCGAAGCGGCCGAGTACTCTGAAATCTTCCCGACCCCCTGCAGAATCCGCCTGTAGTTGATTGAGGGTGGGAGCCTCTGGCTCCCCGTCCTGGGGTAGGAGATCAGGGCGCCAAGATACAGGTGCTCGGCAATCTGGAGTGCCCTGCTGGGAATAAACCCGAATGCCCTGTAGGCTTCCTTCTGAAGGTCCCCAATGTTGAAGGGGACAGGCGGGCCCACCTGGACGGACCTCTTCGTCGCGGCGGTGGCGACCGCCTCTTTGCCCAAGCACTCCTTCCTCACCATTTCGGCGAGAGTCTTCCGTCCGATTCTTTCTTGGAAATAACTTGCGGTGATCCTCTTGCCACCCCTTTCGAAGATCCCTGAAACTTTCCAGTAGGGTGTCGGGACGAACGAACGTATCTCCTTCTCCCTTTCCACCAGGAAACCGAGTGTCGGACCCTGCACCCTGCCCACACTGACAGTCCTGTACCTGTGCCCGGAGTCAAGGACAGACTGCGACAGCGCCCGGGAGAGGTTCACCCCCCAGACGAAGTCGATGGCGTGTCTGGCCCTCCCCGCCCTGGCGAGTCCAAGCCCAGCCTGCGGCTCCAGATTCTCGAACGCAGCCACCAGGTCCCCTTCAGTGAGGGTGGAGAATTTTGCTCTGAGGGACGTTCCTTCCTTGCCCCCACAGGCATACCTGAGAAGGTTGAACCCGATGGTTTCCCCTTCGACGTCGAAATCGCACGCATTCACGAACTTGGAGGCCCCGACGGCGAGTTTCCTGACAGCGGCTATGCGTCTCGCGGCATTCGCGCTGTCTTCATCGACCTTGTCCGAAGAGTACCATTCGACGTCGAAAATAGGATAGACGGCCCTTTCATCAAACGGGTCGGATACGCCGTAGACGTGCCCCTGGGCAGAGCAGACAACGAACTCCTCCCCTCTCCGGTCGAATCTGAATATCGTCGTCCCCTCAAGGATCTCGCTCCTAGAGTCGCCCCCCGACAGGGCGTCGGAGACCCTGCGAGCCGCATCAGGCTTCTCGCATATGACCAGCGTGTACCCGTTTTGCATGCCCGGCCCTCCCCGAACATCCATCGGTCGGTACGCGCCCTTTAGCCTATCTTAAGAAAAAGAGCCTTCCAATTTCCTGACTTCGACCTGGAACTTGGTTGGCGAGAGCTTTACTCCGCACTTTCTGCATTTGTAATCGGCTGCCTTGAGCACGTCCCCGGGGGACCGCAAATCGAACCCGGAGTAGAGTGGTGTGCCACACGAGGAACAGACAATCTCGTAGGTCAACTCAGCCCCCGCTCAACGCCGTGCATTTAGGCCTATGCCGCGCGACCCGAGTAACCCAGACTCCGGAGATAGACGTCCTCGTCCATCGATATCGCGAACTTTTTGCCTCCGTATTCCACGTCCTTCAGAATTTTCCTCTTCACTCCCCTCACCAGGACGATGGGAACGGCTTCGTCCGATTCTCCCATCAGGATTTCGGCAGCCGAGCTCAGGTCGTCGGCCACCGCTTGGGCAGTCACTTTGAGGACGTTTCCGAACAGGTCGACCCGACCCCTCATATCGAGAACAGCTTCGATCCCCGAGGCTGCCACGGCAACGCCAGTCGTCCCACGCCTCGTTGGGGCGAGCCTGCTGTCGCAGACAATCACGCCTACCGACACTCCCCGGGAGAACTTGAGCGCCTCCCTTATCCTCCACGCAGAGACTTCAGGATGCCTCGGGTAAAGGACGACGGTCCCGTGCTTCGTATTGGACTTGTCTATCCCTGCGTTGGGGGTCAGCAGCCCGTCCTTGGTTGCAAGGAGGAAACCGGGGATTCCACCTATCACTTCATCAGATTCCCTCAGCACCAGCTCACAGAGCCTTGGGTCCATGCGGAATTTTGCACCAAGCTCCTTCGCCTTCTCCCCGGGATTCACAGCGCTGAGCTTGACCACCCTCCCCTCCGAGACCGCGACGAACTTGCTCGATACCGCGAGCACGTCCCCATCCCTCAGGGAATGACCCAACTTCTCTTCGATCAAATCGACGATGTCAAACTTGGAGCTCTTGGTGTTGACGACGACGGGGTTGAGCGTGAGCAAACATCCGAGTGGAGTGCTCCCCTCTTAAATAGACTGGACGGTCGCTTGCGAACATGTCCAAGGCCACGCAGCTCCACGGCTACCACGCCGAACACGCAAAGCTGACCGAGTTCGCAGGCTACGAGATGCCTCTGTGGTACACGACCACCACAGACGAGCACCTCGCAGTCAGGAACTCCTCGGGGATATTCGATGTATCGCACATGGGAAGATTCGTGGTCAGGGGCAAAGCATCAACTTCCTTCCTGGAAAGGCTTCTCCCCACCGACGTGACGTCGCAGCCGCCAGGGAAGGCATTCTACACGCTGCTGCTCAACGACAGGGGCGGGATCATGGACGACCTAATCGTGGTCAGGCTCTCGGAAGATAACTACCTCTTGGTCGTCAACGCCGCCAACGCCCAGGTTGACATGGAGCACATCGCAGGCCATGCGCCCGGGGGCCTGGGGCTGGAGGACCTGACTGCCTCCACCGCGATGTTCGCGGTCCAAGGGCCGAAGGCCTCTGAGTCTCTCCAGCCTCTGACCGACCTCGACCTTACCCAGCTCAAAAGATTCCGGAGCGCCGAGACTAAGATAATGGGCGCCGGGTCGCTGGTGTCCAGGACGGGATACACAGGAGAGGACGGCTTCGAAGTCATCGTCTACGACGCAACGAACGAGCGACCGGAGAAAGCGACGAAAGTCTGGGAAAAGCTCGCAACGACATCGGCCCCGTGCGGCCTCGGAGCGAGGGATTCATTGAGGCTGGAGGCAGGTTTCCCTCTGCACGGCTCTGATATGGACCAGAAGACAAACCCGTTCGAGGCAGACCTGGCGTGGGTCCTCTCCATCGGCAAAGCCGGTTACGTCGGATCCGAAGCAATCTCAGAATTCAGGAAGGCTCCTCCGGCCGCCACAAGACGCGGGCTCGTCCTCGCGTCCGGCATCCCAAGGCATGGGTTTGAGGTGGTCGACTCCGATGGGGAGGTCGGGACCATAACCAGCGGGACGTTCTCCCCCATCGTCCACAAGGGGATAGCTCTCGCACGAGTCAGACAGGACCACTCCGATTTCGGCACCAGGGTCAGCGTCCTCGTCAGGGAATCTCGCCAGGAAGGAACCATCGTCAAACCACCTTTCTACGACGAGCAGCTCTACGGCTGGAAACGACAGAAGGGTAAATAGCCCGAAGACCCGGTGCCCGTTCTCGATGGATTTTCAGGGCTACAACATCCCAGACGACCTGTTGTATACGAAGGAGCACGAATGGGCCAAGGAAGAAGGCGCTACTGTGCGGGTCGGGATTACCGACTACGCAGCCAAGACGCTGAACGACGTCGTCTACGTGACTTCGCCCAAGACGAACGAAAATGTCGAGCAGTTCAAATCGATGGGGACAGTAGAGTCAATCAAAGCCGTCTCCGAAATCTATTCTCCATTGTCGGGGACTGTGGTCAAGGTAAACATCCAGCTCGACTCACACCCAGAGCTTGTCAACAAGTCTCCATACGGCGACGGCTGGATCATAGAAGTGAAGCCAACGAATTATTCATCGGAAAAGAAATCTCTCCTCGATGCCAAGACCTATGCCGCTCATCTGATGGGCCTTGTGACACAGTAACAAAAGGCACGCTTAAAATAGCCCTGACGAAGTCGCGGTTCAGAATTGGGTGTACTCGATACCCTGCGGTCCTCCATCAGGAGGCCCAGCGTTTCGCGCAGGGCAGTCATGACTTCGATGGTCCTCGCAATAGTGTTCACTCTGGCCGTCTCTGTCAGGGCCTATGCGGCGAAGTACGGCTTCTATCTCAACGAGTTCGACCCGTACTACGACTATTACGCGGCACAGCACATAGTGAATCTCGCCCAGCAGCAGGGGTTGTACGCGGCACTCTTCGCGAACCCGGCCGGGTGCGGGCCCACGGTCTACACTGCATGCCATAGTATGCAGGGCTACTTCTACTGGCACGACATCCAGACATGGTTTCCGGCGGGCAGGGACGTAGCCGCCACTTCGCAGGGCGGTCTCCAGCTCGCAGGGGCCATGGTCTTCCTCCTCGTCCACAGCCTGTTCGGAGTCCCCGTAACGCTCTATCAGCTCCTTGTCGTCCTGCCAGTCTTCTTCGGAGCCCTAACAGCCATACTGTTCTACTTCCTGGTGAGGAAAATCGCAGGGGACGCCGCAGGCCTGTTCGCCGCGCTTGTCTTCGCCGTATCCCCTCCGCTCATCGAAAGAGGAAACCTCGGCTGGTTCAAATCCGAGCCCCTCGCGATATTCCTATTCGTCGCTGCCAGCTACATGGTGCTGACCGTCTTCGACAAGGAGAGGCCGCCGTCATCCAAAATCTGGAGGGCGCTCGCGGGCGGGGTCCTGATAGGATACGCGAACACCGCATGGGGTGGGGGCGACTACTTCAGCGCCGTCTTCGGCCTGATCTTTCTGATGATACCCTTCCTGAACTTGGACCTCTCCAACTATTCCCCGGCGATAATCTCGTTCACAGCGTCGACGCTTTTCGTCAGCGCCATCTTCCCGAGGCCCGGCGTGGCCATCGTCACAAACCCCATCGGCCTCGTCCTGATCGGAGGCACCGTCTTCGTCCTCGTGGCTCAGTGGGCAAAAACATGGACCAAACCGACGGAGTACAGGTCCACTCTGTTCAAGTTCCTGTTCGGCTTCGTCCTCGCAGGACTCGCGCTCCTGAGCTTCGGCTTCGTCGGAGGTCTCTCGCTGAGGTACCTCTCAGCAATCGCACCCTGGGCCCGGTCCGGCAACCCCCTCGTGCAGTCGGTGGCAGAGCACTTCGTCCCGACCGGTGCCGACTACTTCACGGCCTACGCGGTCCTTCTCTCCTTCGGGATGGCTGGCGCCCTAGTGGCTTTCAGGCGGAGGACCATCCCCATGATCTACGCTCTGGTCTTCGGGCTGACTGGTCTGTACTTCTCGTCGGCGTTCTCCCGACTTCTTGTCTACTCGTCTCTGGCCATCGGCATCCTGGCTGGCATAGGCTTCGCTGAGCTTGCCTTCGCGATCGCCAAACCCGGCACGACATCGCTGGTCAAGAAGAAGCAGTCCCCCGCCTCCCGCAACGAGATGAAGGTCGTCTTCTCCATCGCAGTGATTGCACTGATAGTCCTGCCGGCGGGGACCTACTGGATACCCAACCCGATTCCGTGCACCTACACCGGGCAGCTGTTCTGCGACAACAGCCCGGCTGACAGCGCAGTAAGCCTCGCCAACGGAGCGACCATTTACACCCGGGCAGGATTCACCGACTGGATTCAGACCCTTCAGTGGGTCCGGCAGTCCACGCCGACCAACGCAGTGATAATTTCATGGTGGGACTACGGCTACTGGTTCGCCGTGATGGGCAACAGAACCTCGCTCGTCGACAACGCGACACTCAACAGCACGCGGATAGCCCAGGTGGCTCGGCTGATGATGTCCAACGCCACTCAGGCTGCCGCAATGGCGAAGAGCATGGGCGGAGGGAGGCCCACCTACATAGCCATCTTCGTGACGGGGAGCATCTTCCCCCTGTCTTCATCTGGGGGGAGTCGGCAGTTCTACATCATGCAGGTCCCCAGCGGCGGAGGGTTCACGGCCGGGGGCGGCGATGAGAGTAAGAAGCAGTGGTTCATCCGCATAGGGAATCTGACCGAGTCAAAGTACCTGGAGTGTTCCGGGACGGCCCGCAACCAATTGACCTCGGCGGGACAGCAATGCACGTCCTCCGACGACTTCAACCTGACCCCGTTCGCCCTTTTTAACAGTCTGTTCGGCCAGCTCCTGCCGTTCCGTCAAGCAGGTTATCTCTACACGACCGGCAGCGGGACCCAGACGTCGATATCCTTCAGTCCATCCTATACCTTCGGGTCCAACGGGGCTCCGCCCATAGAAGCGTTCAGCTACCCGAGCAACTTCATCTACAAGACAAACAGCACGGGCCCGTTCAAGCTGGCCTACGTCTCTCCCAGCCTTTCGCTCGCCGAGCAGAACAGCTCGCCCTGTCCGGGAAACTCCCAGCTCCAATGCTTTAACGCGATACTTCTCTATCAGGTAGTCTGAGCGTCTCCCTCGTAGGCCATGGGGGAGCGATATCTTGCGTACTTGTCGTCAGGCGAGTACCTTGCAGGATGTACGGTCACCGTCTTCCCTCCGCAAGTGGGGCATTTTTCGCTGATGGTGTACCTCCCGCAGTCGGCGCACTTCAGCATCAGTCCCTTCATGATGAGCCGCCGTACTTCCTCGATATCTCGCGCTTGAAGCTGAAGGCGTCGTGCTTGCCGACTCCGTCCTTGATCTTCTCGAGGACCACGTCGAGGGCCTTCTCTGCCTGTTTGTAGTCGTCTGCTGTTATCCTGACCCTGTATCGCGGCGCCCCGGCGTACGTTATGTGGACCTCGGCCGACGGCGCGCTGGCAGCAGACATCAGCGTCTTCTTCACCTGCTCTATCCCTTCGGGGGACCTTGACGAGACCTCGACCAGCGCCCCCACTTCGTACCTCGGGGGTACTATCTTCTCCACGGCGACCTCGGCGACGGCCTTCGCCTCCCGCTCTGGGAGGCCTGCAGGCGCCAGCCCCTTCTCCCCCTTCCTCGCCGCAGTTTCGAGGGCTTCGTAGAGAGTCCCGAAGTGCTCCTCCAGCTTATGTTTGAGTTCCTTCTCCTGGGTTTCGTTCAGGCCCAGCTTCTTTTTCACCGCTTCGATGATTGCCAGGGCCCTCTCCTCCCTCTTCCATTCGATGACCTTTGCCCGCCTTTCCTCGTTGGTCACCTGCCTTAGCGAAAGGTCGATCTCTCTCCGGGCCTTGTTGACCCTGATCACCTTCAGTACGAGCTTCTGTGAGACCTTTGCCACTCGGTCGATGTTCCTCACCCAGCCCGTCGATATTTCAGACACGTGCAGGAAGCCATTGGTCCCGTCGTACTGGTCGAGGTTGACGTAGATTCCATGCGACGTGATTTCCCTGACAGTGGAGACCACCACCTCGCCAGGTTCGGGGAGTGGTTTCTCGGTGCTCATCTTGAATCAGCCGCCCTCTGGTGGTATTTGGCGTTTAGCCCAGGCGCTTCACGACTGTGGCCAGAACGACGGCTTTCCCGCCCTTGCTCTCGGCGAGCTTCCTGCCGCAGCCCCTGCAGCCGATGTCCTTCGCCGAGTTTGAGAAAATGATCCTTTCTTCCCCGCAGTCGGGGCACTTGACCAAGAGGAACGCGCTCCTTGTCTTTGGGATCGGCTCTCTGTCACGCTTCATGCGGCGATCTCCGCCTTTCTGAGCCTGATGCCTTTCCTCATCATCTCCCTGTTGCATTCCTTGCATTTTAATTTCAACGTGGCCTTCTTTGTGGTCTTGGCCGTCCTGATCAGCTCCGGGAACTTCTGTCCCCCGTAACCCCGCTTCCTCCCTGCCTGTCTCCGGGCTCCCCAGGAGCCGGCCCGCTCCTTCCCTCGTTTGTAGAGCGCTACGGAGTGGATCGTGTGTTTGTGACACCAAGGGCAGTTCGTGCGGATTTCTTTGGGAAATTTCATTCTCTCACGAATTCGGAACGCCCGCTTCCCGAGTTGCATTTAAGCTTGGCCTAGCAGTCGGTAAAAGTTCGAGTATCTGAACCGGGTCGGTCTCTGCAGACTTATTAATCGTACCCTGTCAGCGAGAGAAAGTTGTCCAAGACGACTCAGGTCGCCAAGCAGCAAGAGGTGCCGAACTGGAGCATCACCGTCCAGTACATCGAAACTTGCAATTGCGATTTCGGCTGCCCCTGCAACTTCAGCGGTTTCCCCACCTACGGATCTTGCAGGGCCATCGTTTTTTGGAACATAACCAAGGGGAATTACGGAACAACAAAACTCGATGGAATACCAGTCGTCTACGCCGCTTCTTGGCCCAAGGCAATCCACGAAGGCTCCGGTACGTTGCAGCTTTACATTGGCAAGGAAGCGAATCCCCAACAAAGAAAGGCGGTCGAGAAGATCTTCCAGGGAGAAGCCAAGGGCAATGGGCCGTTCGCACTCTTCGGGTCCACCATGAAATACATCCTCGAATCACAGCACGTCGATGTCAAGTACAAGGTCAACGGAAAGCAAAGCAGTTTTTCCGTTCCCGGCATAGTAGATGTTCAGCTCGAAACTTTCAAGAACCCAGTTACGGGCGAGGAACAGGACACTGAAATCCACCTGCCGAAGGGATTCATCTGGCAGGTCGCTCAGGCGTGCAAGTCCAAAACAATGCGCATCATCAGCAAGGGTCTTAGTTTCGATGACTCGGGGCAGAATGCCTTCTTCAATGCAAGCCTGACGTTCAAAGGTCCGTAGGGCCTTCGATGAACATCAGTGTTTAGTGACAGAGCCAATCCCCTTCTTCAAATCACTTCGATTTCGTAGAATGCTTGTAGCACTCGAGACTGTGAAAGGAGTGGCGTAGTCAAGAAACAATCGAAGGTAAAGGAGGCTGTCCCAATTACCAGCGACTATCGCTGACCCCTGGTTGAAAAACACGAGCCACGACCCGACAATGGAGCAGAGGATCAACGCTCTTTTGAAATCAGCTCGGCCATAAGCCAGAGTCATGGGGGGCTTCTCTCCTGCACAGTCCTGATGGAGCCCACAGGACTGTCAGAGTCGACCTGAACGTCACAAATCGAATTAATCTGAGACCCTGGGTGCAAGGAAGTACCAGAGCTTCGCCCCTTGGTCGTTGAGCTTCAGCATCAGCCTGATGGGCTTCTTCGCGCTGTACTCGACCTCCACTGTGTCGGCGACCCCGCCCAGCGCCTTCAGAATCCCGATGATGTAGTCGACCGAGTACGTAGCCTTACTGTCCGCCCCTACCTGAAGTTCAAGGACATCGGCATCGTTCTTCGCGATGCTGATCTCCGCCTTGCCGACATCTGATTTGCCCGAGAAGGTGAGCTTCTCCTTCGAAGCCTGAATCGTCACCTGGTCCGCCACCACCGAGATGTCTCCGAGGACCTTCTCCAGGAAAGTCTTGGTGAGCGTCGCCTTCACATCGAACTCCAGCTTTGGGAGCGGCGCCGCCCCTGCAGTGCTCTCGATCAGGTGGATGGTGAACTCTCGCTTGTATCCGTTGCTCAGCCTCACCGCAATTGCATCCTCTTCAGTGGAGGCGATCTCCACGCTGTCCTTGGTCTCGGACCTGCCGACGAGTTTCACAAGGTCTTCGACGCGAACGCTGAACTTGAACGGCTTGTCGCATTCGTACGACGAGAAGCTCGAATTGGGAAGGGTAAGATCAACGAGCGCCACATGGGACGGGTCCATGGCCCTGAAGCCCAGGCCCTCGCTGTTCGCCTCGAAGGTCGCCTCCTCGACCAGAGTCTTGACGGCAGCGGCAATCGCTTTCCACTCTTGTGCAGTTGCAGTCTTGGCTAGGAACAACTGACTGTGGCCTTCTCGCAGGCTTTTCGGGGACGGATAATAAGCCTTGGCTGTCGAAATCTAAAATCGCAACGATTTCGCCGAAACTGTCCCGCGCTACTCCTGCCACCAAGCGCTCAGGTTGCGCTTGAGTTCGCCCATCATCCCGGGCGGGGGCTCGAACTTCAGGGTGTACGTCTTCCCACTTGGAGATAACTGCGCCATCGCAGAATGGATGTTCGCGAGGAATCTCATGACAGCTTCGGGGTCGCTCCTCCATTTCCGCTCAATCAGCCGGACCTCGCTCCTCCTGTGGAACGACGGAGGGATTTCGAGCATGGAGTTGAGCGCTGACCTGGCTCTGATGTCATCATTGCTCATTATCCCAACCGTGAAGTTCCAAGCGCTCCGATCCTTCGGCTTAGCTCCCATGTTGACGACCACATGACCGTAAAGCAAGACCCCCTCTGCGGGGTCGAACTTGCGGAGCATCACATAGCACGAGGCATCTCCATCCACCCCATCCTCAGACGGGAGGTACCAAAGTCGGAACCTGTCGGTGAGCGCGTTCCACTCCCCTCTGGCAAGCCGGCCCAGGTCGATGTCCAGGGGCGAGAAGGGGACTGAAGCGACGAACGAATACACTCGAGTCCCTGCGCCTCGCAGGTAGGTTTCGAGTGGGACCCTCATGACAAATGTTGATTCGTCCAGGGCACTTAACGACCAATGTCGGCGGATTCCTTATTTGCCCGGAGCCGAGGGAATCGAAGGAAATTGAACGAAGGGACAAAGGCGTGGCTGCGCAATGCCTACAAAGAATTCTACTTCCGAAGTCCGGAGTCGATGGAGTTCCCCGACGACGTCGCATCAAGGGAGTTCGGATACATCCCGTTCGGGGGCGGAATGGTCAGGCACCTCTCCTTCAAGAGCAGGGGGGAGGCACTGGCAGAAATCCTCAAGCAGTCTCCATCGTCTGTCTACTGCTCGAACGCACGATACGAGTTTCCCACCAGACCCATAGATGAGAAGGGCTGGCTGGGGGCGGAGCTTATTTTCGACATCGACGCCACTGACATTCCCACTCCCTGCAAGAAGGGCCACGACCTCTGGTACTGCGAGAAGTGCCACGCATCGGGGAAGCTCCCCAGGCCCGCGAAATGCCCGAAGTGCGGAGGGCCTCCAGCCGAGTTCCACGGGACCTGCGAGACCTGCCTGGACGCGGCGAAGGACCACGCGACGCGGGTGGTCAATTTCCTCATCGGGGACTTCGGCGTTGACCCCGAAGCCATCAAGATCTTTTTCTCGGGAAACAGGGGCTACCACCTGCACATCTTCGACAAGAGGTTCGACGGCCTCGACCAGACGGCACGGGGAGAGGTCGCCGACTACATGCGGGGCGCCTCGCTCCCCCTGAGCCAGACCATAGCTTCGACGCTCCGTCGAAGGCCGCCGAGCGGACCCCAGGGAGCAGGCTGGACGCGGAGGATTACGGGCTACGTGGACGAGCGAAGGCAGGACTACGGCGGCACGCTGCAGAAGTTGGTGTCCGAGGCGGTGTCCTCTCAGCGCGCGATGGTGGACTCCTCAGTGACTACAGACATCCATCGCGTGTTCAGACTTGCGGGGACACTGCACGGCGACACGGGGATGTCGAAGACGAGGGTGAAATCCATCGCCAAATTCGACCCCCAGGAAGACCCTGTCGTGCTGAGCGCCAAGCCTGTGAAAGTCAAGGTGGACTTCTATCCTCGGTTCAGACTCAAGCACAAGGATTTTGGGCCCTACAGGTCGGAAACGGTCGAAATCCCTACCTACGCTGCCGTGTCAATCTTGACGAGGGGCCTTGGGGAGGTAGTTTGAATGGCCGAGACAACCCTCGAATATCTGAAGAGGCGCCTTGACTCGGAGGTCGCCTCCGAGACGCTGACGCCGCTCCCGAGCGATTTCTACTCCACCCTCTCTAGCTACAGCCAGAAGCTGAAGAGGTCTGCAGGTTCTGGGAGCTCCGAAGTCTCTGTCCGCCTGCTCGCAACCCAGACGCGGATGATCGAATCCATGGTCAGGCAGCTGCTGAAGCTCAGGACGAAGAAGGCCATGCGGCAGAACGCGCTGCTGCAGCTCCTCCCCGAAGAGAGGTATGTCTGCTCTGCTGAACAGAAGTTCCAAAGGCGTTTCGAGACGATGGTCGAGGCAGTTTCATCGGGCCAGCCTTCATTCGTGGAATTCGCCCACGCCACTGAGTCCCAGAGGAGCGTCACCGTGAGATTCGTGAAGCGCATCAACGAACTTGTCGGTCTGGATATGAAACACTATGGCCCCTTCGAAGCTGACGACGTGGCGTCCATTCCTGCAGCGAGCGCAGACATCCTCATAGCAGGCGGGGATGCCGTAGAAGTTCACACGAGAGACGACTCCTGAAGATTTCACACGTAGAATATCTTCGGGTTCCGGTTAGGAGTAGCTTCGCCATGTATGGCTGCACTTCATACATCTGTAGAACTGGGTAGGGGGTTCGTCCCCGCTCCTGGTCTGCAGGAACCACCAGAAGGCCTCGTCGTGGCCGCACTTCGGGCATTCGATCTTTGTGGTGGGCAGGGAGTTGAGCTTGGCCTCCTTGTCCCCCACGACCTTGATCTGGGGAGTGTTGGAGAGTTCCTCCTCGGTTATCTGCATCACTGTGTTCCCCTCCTTCTTGGAGTAGCCGCAGTTTTCGCAGACTAAGGTCACCGCGACCTCGCGGGCACCTTTCACTTGCTTCAGCTTAAGCCGGGTGCCGCACTTCGGACAGAATTTCAGCTCGAAGCACCGCCGAGGGCCTTCTTGACGCCGTCGAAGAGCTCTTTGGTGGTCTCCATGGCTCTGTCCACACTGTTGGCAAACGCCTTCTCCGGGCTTATGCGCTGGGCCCTTACCTTGAGGACGAGCTTCTTGATCAGCGGGTGCGGAGGGAGCACCCCTGCGAACGTCACACTCTTCTCCTCCAGCAACTCGTGGTGAACGATTTCGGCCAACGAGTAATCTTCGCCTGTAATCTCAACCGTGAGGCCCTTCTCATCTTCGCTAGTAGTCTGGACCTGCATTTTGCCTGACCGGCCCTTTGTTTCTCGTTAATATGCTTATGGATGCTTATGGCTGAATCGGAGTTGTCCCGAAGTCCCGGGCCAGTTTTCTCTCCTCGACGTTGCCGCATTCATCGCATTTGACCTTGGTGGCACTCCCTCGGAGAAGCGGCTTGCCACAATTCCCACAGGAGGCAGCGACCACTCCCATGTCTGGTTCGTCGATGCTTAGGTGGATTATCCCATTCAGGAGACTTATGACCCGGCACCTTACGACGTCCCCCATCTTCACCGGCGTGGTCCTTCTTTGGCCACGGCCACCCCCGGACAATCCTCTGAGTGAAAGCATACCGGAGAAGTCCTTGTGGGTCGCCTTCCCGTTCAGGAAATAGATGTGGATGTTCGCGGAGTTGGCCTGGGCCGACTCAGCCTGGCCGGTCACCCAGTCGTCCACCTTGATCAGTTCAGGCTCCACGGCAGGTTTGACAGAAACTTCCCTGTTCACGACATCCTTCTGCACCGACCCGGCGGTCAGCGCCCTGATGAGCCCCGAATCGTCGTAGGTGTGCTTGCCAGGGAGAAACTCCTCCGAGACCGCCAGCTTGTCGCCCGGAAGGGCAATCATTTCTTTCCCCTTCACATCTTTCATTTCTTGATCAGCCCCACGGTCAGCTCTATCCACTTCGCTCTTTGAAGGAATTCCCCAGGTTCCCTTCCTTCCATGAGCGCCACGAGAGCGTCGGCCTGGGGGATCGAGAGGACGGGCCTGTCGAAGGTGAACCCGTCTATCGATATCCTGGGACACGCCGTCTGGATGAACGCGTCGATCTCTCTGTGCGGGGCGAGCCGCTCCGCCGTGATGTCCCTGATCGCCAGCTGGATCACCTTCCTCCCGTTCATTTCAAGCCTCTTCGTTATCCACCTGCTCCTGCCAAGCATCTTCTGACCCTCCTTCAACCCGGTAATGACACCGAAAGTCCGGGCATCGAGGGCCTTGTAGACCCCGAGCACCGACCTCTTCCACCTCTCGTCGGCCGCCGCCTTCATGTCGGTCACCTCGTTCATGTATGGGTCCAGCATGAACGTGGGCTTCCCCGTCGCCAGCGCCAAACCCACTGCGTGGAACTCGCTCTCCCCCAGGAGCACGAACGCATCGACCTCGCCACGGATGGGATGGGCAGTCGAAAAGTCGCACCCGAAGACCTGCCCCTCCAGCATCAGGTTGTTCCCCTTTCCCACCAAGACCGTGAAGCCTTTCGCCTCCAATTTTTCCTTGACTGGCTGAAGCTCGTGCAGATGCTGGCTGAAGGTCGCAAGCCCGATCCTCTTGTACGGCGCCAGAGTGTGCGCAGCAATTTCGGCGACTTCGTCGAATTTGACATCGTCGACGGCGTCGATCAGATGGGTGAAGTCCCCCACCTCCTGCACCGCCGCGTTGTGCCCGATGTGCAGGGCGAGGTCAGCCTGGAGCTTTTCCACATCATCGTCGACAGTGTCGCAGATCCCGAAACAACTGTCCCCCGAAAGTATGCAGGTGACTCCGTACTTCTCCTTCACCCTCGCCATCAAATCCTTGGTCTGTCTGAGGAGGCCCCCGGGCGCGTTCACGAGCACCACCGAAGGTCGCTTCGATTCGATCAGGGCGAAGACCTTGGCTTCGTCGATTCTTACGGTCATGCGGACATCGGCTTCTCTAGTTTGATTGTCTCGAAGTGCGTCTTCATGGGGAGCTTCGTCGATGCGGCCTTCATGGCCTCCTTACCCTTCTCTAAGTTCTCGGCCTTTAGGCTCAGCTCGAGGACCGTGTCCCCTATGTCGACCCTCGCCGCCACCCCTATGGGCTTGCCGAAGGCCTTGCGCATTCCCTCCTGGAGCCTGTCTGCGCCTGCCGTGGCGATCATCTTGTTCTCTCTTAACACAACGTGAGGGTACGTAACTACCTTGAGGAAGAAGTTGTCCTCGCCAATCAGGACCACCTTCTTGCTCGCGGCCACTCTCGCTGCTTCGAGGGCATTGCTTCTGATCTGGACTTTCCCTTCGGAGATTAATTTGAACAGATAATCGTAGTCAGGTTTGCTCTTTCCAGTGGTAAATCGCGCCACCTTCGGATTCGGCGCTCCAGGCGCGAACTTCTTGCTGTAGAACTGCCCTTTCCACTGACGGTAATTCTTTCCGTGAACGTCTCATCACCCTTTGAGTGCCCGCGCGTCGGACACCCCTAATTAAGCTTCAGTCCCATAACCACTCATTTCATTCAACATTTCAGGACTCTTTTGATGCGCGGGAGACGAAGGCCCCTTTGATCTTGATGGAAATTGATTCCGAGGCCAGATATCGAATCCTCCGAAGCGACCTTTGTGATAACCACTGGGGGTGAAGAACTGCAAAGCTCTTTCAGCTTCTTTCAACTTCCCCCCAAAAAGAAAAGGGAGAATCTCCTGCAAGACACGGTAGGCTCTCAAGCCTCCGACATTGCATTCCCAGTTTGGCTTCCGTCTGGGTTGTCTGGGCAATGACTTGGCCGGCCGTGCGACTCCGAACAGATCACAAAGCCTGAAGACTGGGTCAGGGTCGGTCATTGCAATCCTGACGTCAAGAGCGGTGACATTCACTCTTTTGGAATAGTGAGCGAGTATGCCTCCTTCTCCTTGGACCGTGCCACCAGACCATCCCCTATCGACCTGATTCTGCATTATGACCGCTGGAACTCGTCCTTGCCGTTTGAGGCTGACATACGGCTTCAGCCTCCATTGCAATGGGGCTTCGATGCCGAGCCTTCGGAGATGGTGATAGATCACTGAGGGGTTCGCATAACCAAACCTGCGGACCGCTTCTCCTACCGTTTTGGATGTCTTGACCACATCTTCAAAATAGGGCGCGAACTCCGGGCTCCTTGCAGACGGCCTGGTAATCGGGTCATCCCCTGACGCCAGATCACTTTCACCCACGTCAGTTCGGTTGCAGACCAAAAGAAAAACCCATGACCCTAATAGCATCAGTTTGGAGTAGACCTCTCTGAAAGTGATCTGTTAGTTGCCTTTCATCCTCCCCTCATCTTTGCTCGAGACCGACCAGGTTGCCCTCGTCCTCGCCTTCGGAAAGCTGTCCGTCTTGGAAGCATGCAGTGTCCTGGGTAGGCCAGTTCAGCGCGCCGAGGCCCCGACGGAAAGGGTCTCTGTTCTCCACGTCGACCATCTACCGCGCGACCGCATCGCGGAACTTTCAGGAGTCCACAAGGTCGCCCCAGTCACCGCCGAGCTTGATTCTTCCTCAGGGCCCCTGGACGGGTTGGTCGGCCTGATGGCCTCCCACATGGAGGAGAAATCCAACTTCTCCCTGAGCGGGTACGACATCGGAGAAGACGACTACGAAGACCTTGTCAGGTCGATGCTGGACGGCCTCCGCGGGGCTGGGCTCAGGAAGGTCCGACTCCTGAGGCCCAAGGGCAACGAGTTGCTCTCGGAGAGAGTTCTGTCGAGGGAAGCCTTCGATGTCGTAGCCTTCCCCTACCACGAGGGGTTCGGACTCGGCCCGACCGTCTGGGTCCCCGACTCTGCCACAATGCGGCAACGAGGGACAAGCAAGCCGATCCCTCACTCTGACATCGCAATGTCTCCACGCCTCGCCCGGACCCTGGTGAACCTGGCAGGCCTCGGACCAGGTCAGACGATCCTTGACCCATTCTGCGGCTCCGGAACCATCCTGATAGAAGCCTACGCCAAATCCTTGCGCTGCCTGGGCCTTGATTCCAGGGCGAGCAGGGTCCAAGAGACAAGGGAGAACCTGAGATGGTCCGGGGGAGGGACCAGCGACAAGGGGTACGACATCAGAAAAGG
>WNFB01000353.1_pt1 | contig 35176 bp, 31 predicted proteins | sample 5400501 | NCBI WGS metagenome assembly WNFB01 (sample SAMN13153341, study PRJNA577476) | soil metagenome | isolation source: 200 cm saprolite under Douglas fir tree site 2 hole 1 | place: USA:California | collected 2015-04-18
CTTTCTCGAAGCCCTCGGGGTCCGCCGCGTACCGTGCCTGGCGAAGCAGGAGGCGCAGGTTCTCGACCGAGAAGTTGCGCGCGTAGTCAACTGTCTCTGCCTCGTTGGCCGGGTCCCACTTGTCGCCCAGCTGCTCGCGCAGGTGGCAGATCGCCGAGGCCGACTGATAACCGATCTCGCCTTTGGCCAGTGCTCGACCAGTCTCGGGCAAGGATTCGAGGTGCTTGCCGACGCAGAGGCGGTCCGCGGCCGAAGTGCGCGACAGGCCGCACGTCCTGGCCACCCAGGAGGCCGGAGTAAGCCTGGCCAGTTGGTGATCGCCGCGCTTCCGAGCCCGATCGACCACCTTGCAGAGCTTGGCCTGGAGGCAGTCGATGACCACCGCGAGGCGCCTGGGATCTACGAAATCGTCGGCCTCGAGCTCGAAAGCGCGCACGGCAGACTCGAGTTTTTCGAGGTCGTCGAGCATGCCTGGATGGTATCAAACATAAGTTCGTTTGTCAAGAGCCCTTTAACACGAAATGTATTCACCAGGCACCCCAGGCCAGCAACCCAAGCCCCTCCCCCCGCACCCCCTTCCCAGCCTTTCGTCTACCCCCGACGTCGCTGCACGAACTCGAACCCGAACCGCCCCTTCACACACAGGTGCCCCGCCGTCACGCTGTGGTCCAGCGGCGACGTGACCTTGACAATCGTGTTGTCCTGCACGTGCAGCTCGAGCATGCACCCCACGCCGCAATACGGGCACACGGTCTCAGTCACAGCCTGCCGACCCTCATCCCACGTCCCCGCCGCGCGCATGTCGTGCTCGCTCTTGAACATCAGCGCCCCGGTCGGACAGACTCCGATGCAGTTCCCGCAGTAGACACAGGCCGAATCGGGCAACCCAACATCGAACTCGGTCGAGATGTGCGCATCGAAGCCCCGACCCGCGACGCCGATCGCGAACGTGTTCTGCGCGTCGACGCCGCACGCCTCGACGCACTTGTAGCAGAGGATGCAGCGCGAGTAGTCACGGACGTACAGGTCGTTGTCCACCTTGACCGGCTGCGCCACAGTGGCGGCGTCCGACCCGAAGCGTGCGGGCACCGCACCGTACCCAGCCATCCAACCCTGCACCTGCGCCGAGCACAGCGACATGTCGACCGACGACGCGAGCAGCTCCAACACCAGGCGCCGGCTGTGCCGCACCCGCTCGGAATCGGTCTTGATCTTCATCCCGGCCTCGACCTTGCGCGAGCACGCGGGCACGAGCACGCGCGACCCCTCGAGCTCGACGACGCACACGCGACACACATTCACCGGCGTCAGGGTGTCGAGCTGGCAGAGCGTCGGTGTGTCAATCAAAAGTCGGCGGCACGCTTCGAGGATCGTCGACCCCTCCATCACGTCGACGTCGCGGCCGTCGATGTTCACGCCGACGAGGCGTCTGGGCATGCCGACGAAAACCGCGTCAGCCATGAAGCACCGGGAGCTGCTTGAGGCCCGACGCGATGGCGTTGGCAGCGGTCTGCCCGAGGCCGCAGATCGACGCGTCGCGCATCGCCTGCGCGATATCGCTCAGCAGCATAACGTCGGCGCTTGCATCCCCATTCCGCGCGCCCAGCACGCGCTCGAGAATCTCCTCTTGCCGCTTCGTGCCGACGCGGCACGGCACGCACTGCCCGCACGACTCGTCCCGGAAGAACCGCGCGATGCGCAGCAGGATCTCCCTCATGTCGACCGTTTCATCGAAGACGATCACGGCGCCGGAGCCCAGCGTCGCGCCGATCGCGCGCGTGCCTTCGAAGCTCAGCGGCACGTCGATCTGGTCCGGAGTGAGGAAGGACCCCGCTGCGCCGCCAAGCAGAACGGCCTGCAGATTGCGCGCCCCCGCCATGTCGAGCAGCGAGCGCAGCGGCGTGCCCATCGGAACCTCGTAAACGCCTGGTGACTGCACGTGCCCGGAGATGCAGAAGATCCGCGTGTTGCCGAAATCGCCGTTGACGATGTCGAGGACGTTGACCAGCGTCTCGACGTTGTTCACCAGCGTCGGCTTGCCGAACAGCCCGACCTGGACCGGGAACGGCGGCTTGTTGCGGGGCTCTCCCCTCTTCCCCTCGATCGAGTTGAAGAGCGCGGTCTCCTCGCCGCAGATGTAGGCGCCGGCGCCGCGCCGAACCTCGATGTCGAGGTCGAGCACACCCTCCGCGCGCGACTGCGCGATCGCGTTCTCGAGGCGCGCCCGCGCCACCGGATACTCCGCGCGCACGTAGACAAACGCCTTCTCGCAGCCGGTGACGAACGCCGCGATCGCCATCGCCTCGACGAGGGCGAAGGGGTCGTTCTCCATGATCACCCGGTCCTTGAACGTGCCCGGCTCGGACTCGTCCGCGTTGCATACCAGGTAGTGCGGCCGCGCCGCCTCCTTCGCCACCGACTCCCACTTGCGGCCGGTGGGAAAGGCCGCGCCGCCGCGCCCGAGCAGGCCCGCCTCGGACACCGCCCGAATCACCGCCTCGCGGCCCATCGTTTTCGACCGCTCGAGCGCCGCGAACCCACCAAGGTCGCGATAGCTGTCCATGCTCTCAGGGTCGTAAGCCCCCACCCGACGCAGCAGGCTCCCCCTCCCCTCAGGGGAGAGGGCCGGGGTGAGGGGGGTGGCCGGCGCATCCGAGCTGGGGTCGAATGGCGCGATCTGGCTCGCGTGGTAGTCGGCCCCCGTCCGTTCGACCAGCGCCGCAGGCGCTCGGTCACACAGACCGAGGCACGGCACCCGATGCGCCCCCTCGGCGGCGGGCACGCCGGCGAGCATGCATGAGATGTCGTCGCAGACGTGCACCGTCACCTCGCCTCGCGGCTCGAGCGCGAAGCGGGCGTAGAAGCTCACCACCCCGTACGCCTCCGCGGGCGGAATCGAGAGCCGCCGGCACGCATACTCCAGCGCCCCGCGGCTGACCCACCCACACCGGTCCTGGATCGCGTGAAGAACCGGGAGGAGCAGATGCCGCTGCGAGCGGACCGCACGACCGCCGTGGACGACGCGGTGGTCGACCGACTCCGGCTCACCAAGCAGGCCGTCGACCGCCGCGACCTCCTCGGCGGTGGGGGGGCCTCCCGTGGTCCGGATATCCAACTAGGTACGAGCCGAGACGGGAATCTTGTCGATCCGAATCGCGCTCGCCTTGAACTCCGCCGTGCCCGATTTGGGATCTGTGGCATCGATGGTCAGCACGTTCGTCGAGACCTGGTCCGGGAAGTGCAGTGTCATGAATGCGAGGCCCGGCCGCAGCGAGGGATCGAACCGCACATTCACCTCGACCGATCCGCGCCGAGAGCTGGCGCGCACGCACTCTCCGTCGCCGACACCGAGCCGACTGCCGTCTTCCGGCGAGATGAGCAGCGCCTCGCCCTTGCGCAGCGGTGACGTGTACTCGCCCGTCTGGACGCCGGTGTTGAACGAGTCCAGCCGCCGTCCGGTCGTGAGGCGGATGGGAAACTCTTCGGTCAGCCGGTCTACAGGCGGATCGTGCTCCACTACGTGGAAGGGTGCCGGTGGTCCCTCGATGGGGTCCTTCCACAGCCTGGCGTGCAGGAACTGCGTGCCGGGGTGCGACTCGTCGGGACAGGGCCACTGGATGCCGCCGAGCTCGTCGAGCCGCCGGTACGCCATGCCCGCATGCATCGGGGAGAGGCTGCGGCATTCGTCCCACACCTGCTCCGCCGTAGGGTGACCCCACTCCGAACCCAGCCTGCGCGCAAGGTCGCAGATGATGTCGATGTCGTCGCGGGCGCCGGCCGGTGGCTCGAGCGCGCGGCGGACACGCTGCACGCGGCGCTCGCTGTTGGTCACCGTGCCTTCCGACTCCGCCCAACCCGCTGCGGCCGGGAGCACGACGTGCGCCAGCTCGGCGGTCTGGGTCAGGAAGATGTCCTGCACGACGAGATGCTCGAGCCCGCTCAGCAGCCGCACCGCACGCGTCTGGTCCGCCTCGCTGCGCGCGGGATTCTCACCCACGATGTACGCGGAGCGCAGCTCGCCACGATCCATGGCCTCGAACATCTCGCTGAGGTGCCAGCCCTTCTTGTCGGGAAATTGCGCGTCGCCCCAAGCCTGAGCGAACTTGGCGTGAATCTCCGGGAGCTCGAGGTCCTGAAAACCGGGCATGCGAGCGGGGATGGCGCCCATGTCGCCTCCGCCCTGCACATTGTTCTGGCCACGCAGCGGATTGAGCCCGCACCCATAACGACCCACCTTCCCTGTGAGCAGTCCGAGGTTGATCAGCGCGAGCACGTTGTCGGTCGCGTTGTGATGCTCCGTGATGCCGAGCGTCCAGCAGATCATCCCTCGCTCCGCGCGCGCGTACTCGAGGGCGACCTCCCTGATCGCGGAGGCGGGCACGCCCGTGTCGGCCTCGGCGCGCTCGAGCGTGTACGCCTCGACGCATCGAGCGAACTCGTCGTAGCCGGTGGTGGCGCGCGCGATGAACTCGGCGTCGTGCAGACCGGCGTGGATGATCTCGCGTGCCATGGCGTTGGCCAGCGCGATGTCGCTGCCGACGTCGATGCCGAGCCACACGTCGGCCCACTCGGCCGAGCTGGTGCGCCGCGGATCGACCGCGACCAGGTGCGCGCCGTTGCGCACGCCGCGCAGCAGGTGATGGAAGAAGATGGGGTGGGTCTCGCGTGCGTTCGAGCCCCAGAGGATGATGACGTTCGTTTCCTCAGCCTCGTGGTAAGACGAGGTTCCGCCTCCGGCTCCGAACACTGTCGCCAGACCGGCGACGCTAGGGGCGTGTCAAGTCCGGTTGCAGCTGTCGATGTTGTTGCTGTGCATGACGACGCGCGTGAACTTCTGAGCCATGAAGTTCATCTCGTTGGTCGTCTTCGAGCAGCTGAACATCCCGAAGGCTTGCGGGCCTTGCTGACGCGCAGCCGCAAAGCCGGCGGCGGCTCTGGTCAGCGCCTCTTCCCATGAGGCTGGACGGAGCCGCCCCCCTTCCCTGACCAGCGGTTCGGTCAGACGGAGAAGCCCGCCATCCATCGGAGACAGAACTCTACGCCTTGTGGGCGGCGACGAACTCCTTGATGCGGCGAAGCCCCAGCTTGAGCTCGTCCTCCGACTGCGTGTAGGCGAGGCGGATGAAGCCCTTGCCCGCCTCGCCGAACGCGGTCCCAGGAAGCACCGCGACCCCGGCCTCATTGAGCAGCCGGCTCGACAGCTCGTGCTCGTCGAAGCCCGTGCCCTCGATGTTCGGGAAAACGTAGAAGGAGCCCTGCGGGCGGGCGCAGCGCATCCCTGGAATCTCGTTGAGACCGTCAACCACAAGGTCGCGCCGGTGCTCGAAGACCTTCACCATCCGGCGCACCGCATGCTCGGACTCCGGCGAGCCGAGCGCCTCGATCGCCGCGATCTGCGTGAACGCGGCGGCGCACGACGAGGAGTTGATCATCAGCGTGTCGAGCTTTGCCGCGAGCGCGCGCGGGGCGACCGCGTAGCCCAGCCGCCAGCCCGTCATCGCGTAGGACTTGGACAGCCCGTCCATCAGGACCGTCCGTTCGCGCATCCCTGGACGCGACAGCGGCGAGACGTGGTGGAATCCGTACACGAGCTGGCTGTAGATCTCGTCCGAGACGACCAGCAGGTCGTGCCTGGTGGCGAGCTCGCAGACGAAATCGACGTCCTCGGCCGTGAGCACGCCGCCCGTCGGGTTCTGCGGTGTGTTGATGATCAGCATCCTGGTCTTCGGCGTCACCAGGGATGCCAGCTCGTCGAGGTCCATGCGAAAGCCGGTCTCCTCGCGCAGGGTGACCGCCTTCGGCACGGCGCCGATGAAGTTCACCTGCGACGCGTAAGCGGGGTAACCGGGGTCGGGCAGGATCACCTCGTCACCGGGTTCCACGCAGGCGAGCAGCGTGAACAGGAGCACGTTCTTCGATCCGGGCACCAGCACGACGTCGCCGGGATCCACCTGGGTGTTCAGCATCCGGCCGACGAAGCCGGCCACCGCCTCGCGAGCCTCGTAGATGCCACTCGCCGGCGTGTAGTGGGTGTAGCCGTTCTGCATGGCGCCGATCGCCGCCTCGACGATGTTGTCCGGCGTGGCGAAGTCGGGCTCGCCGATCTCGAGGTGGACGATGCGCTTGCCTTCGGCCTCGAGCTTGCGGGCGCGGGCGAGCACCTCGAAGGCGCCCTCGGTGCCCAGCCGCGACATGCGCTCGGCGAATCGAACGGCGGTGGTCATTGAGACTGAATCCTAGTGCACACCCATCAGCCAACCGCCGTCGACGCCGAGAGTCTGGCCCGTGATATACGCGGCCTGGCGCGAGCAAAGGAACGCGCATGCCGCGCCGACCTCGGCGGGGTCGCCATAGCGCCCGATTGGTGAATCCGGCTTGGCCTCGAGCTCTCGGACCCGGTCGGTGAGAATCGCGCCGGGGGCGATGCAATTCACGGTGATCTGGTCTGGCCCGAGCTCGCGTGAAAGGGTTTTGGCCAACCCGGTTACCGCCCCGCGAAAAGCGTTTGAAAGCGCCAGGTTCGCAATCGGCTGACGGGCCGTGATCGACGTGATGAATATGACCCGGCCTTGCTCGGACCGCTTGATGTGCGGCAGCCCTTCACGGACCAGCCGCACCGCGCTCATGAGCGTCAGCTGGAACGCGAGATCCCACGCGTCCAGAGGCGTGGTCTGGAAAACACCTGGCGGCGGGCCTCCGGCGTTGGCCACGACGATGTCCAGGCCTCCGAGTGTTTCCACTGCGCCCTTTACCACCGCCTCCACGTCCGCCGCTTTGGAAACGTCCGCTGCGGACCAGCCGGCCGCGCCAATGGCGCGACCAGTCGCCTCGATCGACTGCGGGTCACGGGAGCAGATGTACACGCGTGCTCCTTCCGCGATCAGGACCTCGGCGCAAGCCCGCCCGAGCCCCTTGCTGGCGGCCGTAACGAGAGCGCGGCGATCCTTCAGCCCGAGATCCACGCCAATAGTGTCCTCCCCATGCATGGGGAGGTGGCGCGCAGCGCCGGAGGGGCACGGCCGGAGCGGCTAGCCGGTCGTGTTCACGTACCAGTCGGTCACATACTGAAAGCGCTCGAAGGGCTCGATCGCCTTGTTGGTGTGCACACCGTGCACACGCTGCGAGACCGCGTACTCGTAGCGGCTCGCGTAGATGAAGATCGCCGGCGCGGCGTCGGCCATGAGCATCTGGAAGTCGATGTACGCGGCAAGTCGCGATGGAGGATCGACGGCGGCACGCCCGTCCTCCAGGTCCTTGTCGATCAGCCCCCAACCCCTCGAGTAGGCGAAGTTGAGCGAGCCGGGGTCGATCCCCGAATGCCACAACGAGTACTGGTCGGGGTCGGGGCCGACGTCGATCGAGATGAGGGCCATCTGGTATTTGTGCGTCAGCAGGTTGTCCTGCAGCAGCTTCGATGCCGGCAGCGGCTTCACGTCGGCCTCGACACCGATGTCCAGCAGCTGGGCCGCGATGGCGGCCGCGATCTGCTGATTGGGGTACGAGTCGGCGGACACGAGCGTGACTTTGAAGGGGACTCCTTTCTTCGTGCGCAGCTTCGACGTCGGGTCCAGCGTCCAACCGGCCGTGTCCAGGGCGGTGCCGGACGCGACCGGGTCATACGGGTGGAGATTGGCCGCGGCGGCGGAGTAGGCCCAGTCGGCGATCGGAATCGGGTTCGGGTCGGCGTCCGCCCGACCCCCGAAGACGTCGCTGACCACGCGCTGCCGGTTGATCGCCTGCACGAGCGCGAGGCGAACCTTGCTGTCGCTGAAGAACGGCTTCCCGTCACCGTCCACGTTGAAAGTCACAAAGGAGGTCGTGAACATCCGCGTCTCCTGCACCGCAAGGTCCGTGCGTCCCTGCAGCGTGGAGACCTCCTGCGGCTGGATCCCGCCGACGAGGTCCGCGGCGCCCGTCAGCACCGCACGGATGGCGGACTGGGGATCGGTCGCCGGATACGTGCGCAGGACCAGGTGGTCCAGGTACGGCTGCGGGACCGCGTACGGGTTTCGGTCGAGGGTGATCGCCAGCTGGTTGATCGAACCGACCTTGAAGGGTCCGGTCCCGAAGGCGCGGACGCCCCCGTACGGGCTGGCCGCGATCTGGGCCGGCGCCATCCCCGCGTAGATGTGCTTGGGGATGATGCCGGTGCGGAGCGAGAGCGGGAACGAGGCGTCAGGTGCGCGGAGGCTGAAGACGACCTGGCCGGGCCCGCCGGCCGCGACGCCGACAAGGCGCCAGTCCTCGGCCCCGGGCTGCACGTATTCGAGGTCCTGCAGCACGTGGAACGTGAACAGCACGTCGTCCACGACGAAGGGTTCGCCGTCCGCCCACTTGACGCCGTCCCGAATGGCGAACGTGTAAGTGAGGTGGTCGGGCGAGACGGTCCAGTCCTGGGCCAGGAGCCCGACCACGTTCTGCTGCGGGTCGACGGTGGTCAGGCCCTGGTAGATCAGGCTGTCGACGTCGCGTGTGCTCTCGTTGGTCTCGAAGAGCGGGTTCAGCACGTCGGCCTGGCCGACCAGCGCCTCGATCGCGGTGCCGCCGCCGGCAGGCTTCGGCACCGTGGCGACGGGCTGGCAGGCAGCCAGCACGAGAACCGCCGCCACCGCGGCGAGGGTCAGCCTATCCGGTGATATGTGTCGTCACCCAGACGTTGGCGATCGAGCAGGCCAGGAAGGCCGCGACGAGGACCCACGTGGTCCAGTAGATCTGACGCTCAAGGCCGCGCCGCGTGCGATAGCCCCCGCCCAGCCCGTCGCCGCCGCCACCACCGATCGTCCCGCCGAGACCCGACGCTTTGGGTGTCTGGATCAGCACTCCGGCGATCAGGAGGACCGCAAGGATGGCCTCCGAGATGACCAGCGCGTTCTGGAGCCTTGCCATCGGACCCGGAGATTCTACCGAGCCCGCTCAGGCCCAGACGGATCCGAACTTGGCGTTGATGGCGTCCCAGTTCAGGGTGTTGAACCACGCCGCCACGTAGTCGGCGCGCCGGTTCTGGTACTTGAGGTAGTAGGCGTGCTCCCAGACGTCGACGCCGAGAATCGGCGTCAGCTCGTCCATGTATGGGCTGTCCTGGTTGGGATACCCCTTGATGAACAGCTTGCCCTGGCGGTCGACGACCAGCCACGCCCAGCCGCTGCCGAACTGTCCGACCGCCGCCTTCTGCAGCTGCTCCTTGAAGGCGTCGTAGCCGCCGAACGTGTTCTTCAGAGCGTCGGCGATGCGGCCGTTCGGGTTGCCACCGCCACCCGGCCCCATGATCGACCAGAAGATCGAGTGGTTGGCGTGACCGCCGGCGTTGTTGCGGATCGCGGTCCGGATGTCCTCGGGAACCGAGTTGATCCCCCAGAGCAGGTCCTCGACCGTCTTCTTCCCGAACTCGGGGTGCTTCTCGAGCGCGGCGTTCGCGTTCGCCACGTAGGCGGCGTGGTGCTTGTCGTGGTGGATCTGCATGGTGGCGGCGTCGATGTGCGGCTCGAGGGCGTTGAATGCATAGGGAAGCGGTGGAAGCTCGAAAGCCATTTCAGGGACCCCCTTTTTGAATTCGGTCTCGGTTTTCTGAAATCAGTCTAAGTGGTCGAGGATTTCGACCCTGACGCCTGCGCCTTCACGGCTGCCGCGCGCCGCGCGACTTCCGCTGGATCGCCGAGATAGCGCCACGCTTTCGGCCGCAGGTCGCCACCCAGCTCGTAGACGCGCGGCACCCCGGTCGGGATGTTCAGCTCGACCACCTCCGCGTCGCTGAGCCCGTCGAGGTGCTTGACCAGCGCCCGCAGGCTGTTGCCGTGCGCCGACACGAGCACGCATGGATGCAGCAGCAGGTCGGGCACGATCGCGTCGTACCAGTAGGGCAGCGTGCGCTCGAGGACGTCCTTCAGGCACTCGGCGGTCGGCAGCAGCTCAGGCGGCAGCGACGCGTAGCGCGGGTCATGCGACGGATGCCGCTTGTCGGCCGGCTCGAGGTCGGGCGGCCGCACGTCGTAGCTGCGGCGCCAGAGCTTGACCTTCTCCTCCCCAAACCGGTCTGCGGTCTGCTGCTTGTTGAGGCCCTGCAACGCGCCGTAGTGGCGCTCATTGAGACGCCAGGTGCGCCTGACCGGGATCCACGACAGGCCCATCTCGGCAAGAGCCCTCTGTGTCGTCTGGATGGCGCGCAGCAGGAGCGATTCGTGCACCACGCTCGGCTGCAGTCCGGCCTCCTTCATCAGTCGACCCGCCTCCACGGCCTCCTTCTCGCCGCGCTCGCTCAGCGGGACGTCGGTCCAACCCGTGAACCGGTTCTCGAGGTTCCACGTGCTCTCGCCGTGGCGCAGCAGGATCAGCGTGCCGGGTTTTTTAGCACTTGGTCCTCCCCATTTATGGGGAGGTGGCCCGGAGGGCCGGAGGGGCTGGTCGCCACCACGACTACCGGTGCCCATACACCTCAGCCGTGACCTTGACGATCCCTGCGAACTCCTCGGCGTCGAGGCTCGCACCGCCGACAAGCACGCCATCGCACAGAGGCAGCTCCACGTACTGCTGGACGTTGCTCGCCTTCACGCTGCCCCCGTACAGGATGCGCACCTTGCGGGCGGCCCCGGCGCCGATCATCTCGCCGACGATGCGGCGGATCAGGCGCATGGTCTTGTAGGCGTGCTCGGGGTCGGCGTTGCGGCCGCTGCCGATCGCCCACACAGGCTCGTAGGCGATCACGAGCCGCGCCGAGTCATCGGCGGAGCAGTTGGCGAGTCCTGCCTTGACCTGGCCCGAGACGACCTCGTCGGACGTGCCCGCGTCGTAGTGGTCGGCAAGCTCGCCGACGCACATGATCACGCCGAGCTCTGAGGAGAGGGCGGCCGCGGTCTTCTTCGCGACCATCTCGTCAGTCTCGCCGAGGTAGAGGCGCCGCTCCGAGTGGCCGACGATGACCCAGTCACAAAGGCCCTTGAGCATCGCGGGCGAAACCTCGCCGGTGAAAGCGCCTGACATCTCCCAGAAGCAGTCCTGCGCACCCAGCTTGACGCCCGACTGGTCGAGCACCTCGTAGACCCCGAGCAGCCACGGGAACGGCGGTATGACGACGACTTCGATGCTGTCCGCGTGTCCGCGCGCGACGGAGAGGACGCCCCGCACCAGGTCCAGCGCGTCGTCCTCGTTGCTCGGGTTCATCTTCCAGTTGGCCGCGAGCAGCGGCATGCCTGGGGGCCGTGACGACATCAGGCGTCTTTGAGAATGGCAATGCCGGGCAGTTCCTTGCCTTCGAGGTATTCGAGCGTCGCCCCGCCGCCGGTCGAGACGTGCGAGAAGCGTCCAGCCAGTCCCAGCGATTGGATCGCTGCGATCGTGTCGCCGCCGCCGACCAGGGTGTAGCCCCCAGAGCGGGCGATCGCCTCGCCGACGGCCCTGGTGCCGTCCGCGAAATCCCGGATCTCGGCGACGCCGACCGGCCCGTTCCAGATCACCGTGCCCGCGCCGCGCAGGCGCTGGCTGAACTGCCGTACGGTCGCTGGTCCGATGTCGAGCGCCATCCATTCGGGCTCGACCTTGTCCGCCTCCAGGATGCGGAGGGCCTCGCCCGCCCGCATCTTGCGCGCGCAAACGAGATCCGTCGGCAGGACGAGCTTGTCGCCGGCCTCTGCCTCGACTGCCTTCGCCTCGTTCAGCGCAGTGTCCTCGACGAGGCCACTGCCCGTTGGCCAACCCCTGGCCTTGAAGAAGGTGTTGGCCATCGCGCCGCCGATCAGCAGCGAGTCCACCTTTTTCAGCAGGTTGCGCAGCACGCCGACCTTGGTCGAAACCTTCGCCCCACCCACGACAGCGACCATCGGCCGGCGAGGATTGTCGAGCGCCTGGTGGAGCGCGGCAAGCTCGGCCTCCATCAGCTCTCCGGCAAACGCAGGAAGATACGCGGCCACTCCCACCACCGAAGCATGCGCGCGGTGCGAGGCGGCGAACGCGTCGTTGACGAAGAGATCCCCCAGCGACGCCAGGCGGCGGGCGAAGCCGGCGTCGTTCGCCTCGTCCTCCTTGTGGTAGCGCACGTTCTCGAGCAGGAGGACCTGGCCGGACTGCAGCCTGTCCGCGGCCATGATCGCAGGCTCGCCCACGCAGTCCTCGGCGAACTGGACGTCGCGGCCCAGCCGACGCCCCAGGTCAGGCGCGACCTGTTTCAGGGAAAGCTCCGGCTCGCGGTCCTTCGGCCTGCCCAGGTGCGACATGACGATCACCCTCGCGCCGCGCTGCGCGAGATGCTGAAGCGTGGGTGCGGCGGCGCGCACGCGCGTGTCGTCGGCGATCACGCCGTCCGACAGGGGAACGTTGAGATCTTCGCGGACGAGGACTCTCTTGCCTGCGACCTCGACGGAGGTGATCGAAGCCTTCAGAGTCTCTCCGCCATGTACGAGATGAGGTCGACCATCCGGCAGCTGAAGCCCCACTCGTTGTCGTACCAGCTGACGACCTTCGCCCAATCGCCGCCCAGGACCGCGGTAGACGGCGCGTCGACGATGGACGAGTGCGGATCGTTCTTGAAATCGGAGGAGACGAGCTCCTCGTGACTCACAGCGAGGATGCCCCGCAGCTGACCAGAGGCTGCCTCGTCGAAGGCCGCATTGATGTCCGCCGCGGTGGTGGCCTTGCTCAGCTGGACGGTCAGGTCGACGACCGAAACGTCGAGGATCGGCACGCGAAACGAGATGCCGGCAAACTTGCCAGACAGCTCGGGCAGGACCTCAGCCACCGCCCGGTTCGCGCCCGTCGAAGTGGGGATGATGTTGTCCGCGGCTGCGCGCGCCCGGCGCAGGTCCCTGTGCGGAAGGTCCTGCAGCTTCTGGTCCGCGGTGTAGGCGTGGATCGTAGTCATCATGCCCCGCTCGATCCCGAACGAGTCGTGCAGGACCTTGGCGAGCGGGACGAAGCAGTTGGTGGTGCAGCTTGCGTTCGAGATGACGTTGTGCTGCTTCGGGTCGTAGCCCTTGTGGTTGACGCCCATCACGACCGTGTAGTCCTGGTTGGTCGCGGGCGCGGAGATGATGACTTTCCTCGCCCCGCCTTTGTCGATGTGCACTCGGGCTTTGTGTGCGTCGGTGAAGAGGCCGGTCGACTCGACGACGATCTCCACACCAAGGTCTTTCCACGGCAGCTCCGCCGGGTCCTTCTGGCTCAGGAACTCGACCGCGTGGCCGTCGACGTGAATCGAGTCGCCGTCTGCCTTCACCGCGGGTGCGAAGGTGCCCAGCGCCGTGTCGTGCTTGAGGAGATGGGCGAACGTTTTGGCGTCGCCGATGTCGTTGACCGCGACGATCTCGAAGGCCGGCTTCAGCTCCCAGGCCGCACGGTAGATGTTGCGGCCGATGCGGCCGAAACCGTTGATGCCAACCTTGAGTGCCATGGGGGCGAGCTCCTAGTGAGTGAGTGGAATTGCGGAGTGGGGACGGCGTAAATGTTAGGCGGAGCGGCTTACGGGCTTGGCTGCACGGGAGGCGCCGTTGGATTGCGCAAGACCGCCGCTGCTCGCGGCAGCGGCGACCTGCAGCCGGCGCAGCCTGTGGTTGACCGCGGACTTCGACAGCTTCATCCGACCCGCCAGCTCGCCGAGATTCAGCTCAGGGTTGGCGGTGCGCCAGCGCGCCATCTCTTGCAGCGCGGGCGGCAGCCGGTCGAGCTTGCCCTCGGCCTCGAGCCGCTCGATGGCTGCCGCCTGGCGCAGGCCTGACCCGATCGTCTTCCCGATGTTGGCCGTCTCGAAGTTCAGGCGGCGGTTGACCTCTCCGCTCACCTGGCGCACCACGCGCACGTTCTCGAACTCCAGGACGGCGCGATTCGCGCCCATCATCGAGAGCAGGCGCACGATCCCGTCGCCGTCCTTGACGTAGACGACCGACTGGCCGGCGCGCTCGGTCACGCCGGCCTTCACGCCCGAGCCCTCGACGAGGCGGGCGATCGCGGAGGCCCAGGACCGGGTGGGCGCGACGAACTCGAGGTGGTACCGAGTGTTCGGTGCGTTGACCGAGCCGCAGCCCAGGAACAGCCCGCGGAGGATGGCCTTGCGGTCGCATGCTGCTTCGGGCATGGCCTGGACAGGCGCCTGGGTAAAGGCTCCGACCAGCTCGGCCGGCAGCGAGAGCTCGATGAAAAACGACATCCGCTTGCGCGTTTTCACGGCCTGGTACTTGGCGTCCATGCGCCCCACGGCCCGACCGAGCCGCACGACCTTGCGGGCCACCGCGTTGCGGAGCAGCGAGAAGTACGCCGACCGTCCGCGCTGGTTGCCCAGCAACCTTCCGCGCGAGCCGTAGTAGATGCCGAGCAGCTCACTCCGCTGACAGCAGGGCCGTGCTGGGAGAAGCCCCGCCATCTCGTTCTTGACGTCGGCCGAGAACGAAATCGCGCGTACCTCCCGGAAGGTGATTAACCCTCCCCCCTTGCCATCGAGTCTAACGCGCAACTGAGCCGATCGAGTCACATTACTGATGACGCGCCACAATAAATCCGGAATGCCGGAGATGCGGATGATAGAGGCGGTGCGCGCCGCCATCACCGAGGAGATGGAGCGCGACGAGCGAGTCCTCGTCCTGGGTGAGGACGTCGGCCGCAAAGGCGGCGTGTTCGGCGCCACCGACGGCCTCTACGCACGCTTCGGCGAGGCCCGCGTCCTCGACACCCCGCTGGCGGAGTCGGCGATCGTCGGCGTCGCGATCGGGGCGGCGCTCAACGGCCTCATCCCGATCGCCGAGATCCAGTTCGCGGACTTCATCCATCCGGCTTTCGACCAGATAGTCAGCGAGGCCGCACGGACGCGGTACCGCTCGAACGGCGACTGGGGCGTGCCCATCGTCATCCGGGCGCCCTTCGGCGGCGGGGTTCATGGCGGCCTCTACCACTCGCAGTCCATCGAGGCGTTCTATGCCCACGTGCCGGGCGTCAAGGTGGTCGTGCCGAGCATGCCCGCCGACGCGCACGGCCTTCTGAAGTCGGCCGTCCGCGATCCCGACCCCGTCCTGTTCCTCGAGCACAAGAAGGTGTACCGCCTGGTCGCCGAGGAGGTGCCCGACGGCGACCACCTGGTGCCGATCGGGCCCGCGGCGGTCAGGAGGGAGGGCCAGGACCTCAGCTGTTTTGCCTGGGGATTGATGACCCACTACTGCCTGGAGGCGGCGCGGCTGCTCGAGGCGGAGGGTGTCAGCCTCGAGGTGGTCGACCTGCGGACGCTCGCGCCGCTGGATCGAGAGGCGGTCCTCGCCTCTGTGCGCAAGACCGGCAAGGCGCTCATCGTGCATGAGGACAACCTCACGGGCGGCTTCGGCGCCGAGGTGGCCGCGATCATCTCCGAGCACGCGTTCGAGGACCTCGACGGTCCGGTGACGCGCCTTGCCGCGCCGGACGTCCCGGCCATGCCGTTCAATGGGCCGCAGGAGGACTTCTTCATGCCCAGCCCCGAGAAGATCGCCGAGGCCGCGAGGAAGCTTGCCGCGTACTAAGCGCTCCGAATCGGCGGCCGTCCGCCCCCGCCCTAACCCTCCCCGGCGAGCGGGGAGGGGAACGGTGGCAGTCCCGGCCATTTCCCACGCCGAATACGAGCTGCGCCGCGAGAGCGTGGCCGCCGGTATGGATGCCGCCGGCCTCGACGCGCTGTGCGTCTTCTACCCGGCGCGGGTCGCGTACCTGACCGGCTTCCACCACATCCCGACCGAGCGCCCCATCGCGCTCGTCATCGGCTCGAGCGGCCAGTCATCCCTTGTGGTGCCGGCGGTCGAGAAGGAGCACGCCGAGTCGTCCACTTCGGTGGATCAGGTGCGCATCTACTTCGAGTATCCCGGCGCGGAGCACCCGATGGAGACCATCGGGGGGATGCTCGCCGAGATGCATGCAAGACCGGACCGCACCGGCGCCGACCACGACGGGTATGTGCCGTACTGGGGCTACCGCGGGCCGCGGCTGAGCGACCTGGTCGGCATCGAACCCGTCGATTCCGAGCTGATCGTCGAGTCGCTGCGACGCGTGAAGTCTCCGGCCGAGCTCGCGTGCATCCAGCTCAGCTGTGACTGGGCGGTGCGGGCGCACCACCGGATGCAGGCGGCGATCAAGACCGGAAAGACGGAGATGGAGTGCTACACGCCCGCCGCGAACGAGACCCTTTTCGAGATGGTGCGCGAGATGCCGGGCTGGCGGCCGCGAGGCGGGGACGACACCGGTCTGACCGCCATGTTCGTCGGCGGCCGCTCGACCGCGATGCCGCATGGCTTCGTGAAGGGCCACGGCGTACAGGCCGGTGACGTCCTGGTCAGCGGGGCGGCGGCGAACATCGACGGCTACCGCAGCGAGCTGGAGCGGACGATGATCGTCGGCGACCCGACCGCCGACCAGCGCCAGGCGTTCGCGGCGATGCTCGCCCTGCAGTCAAAGGCGATAGAAGTCATGGCGCCTGGCGTCCCCGCCGGCGAGGTCGAGCTTGCCACAGTGCGCCTGGCGGAAGAGCTCGGCGTCGCGGACAACCTGCGCCATCACGTGGGCCACTCGATCGGGCTCGAGGGCCACGAGGCGCCGTTCCTGGACCGCGGCGACGACGCGGTGCTCGAGCCGGGCATGGTGTTCACCGTCGAGCCCGGCGTCTACATCAAGGACCTGGGCGGCTTCCGCCACTCGGACACGGTCGTCATCACAGAAGACGGCCGCCGCGTCATGACGGACTACCCGCGGGACCTGGAAGACCTGATCGTCCCTGCCTAGTCAAGCGATCCATTAACCTCGGCTGCGATGGGCTCTGACGCCGTCCACAGGCGCGGGCGCCGCCCCGGTGACCTGCGTGTCGTGGTTCGGCGTCCGGCCAAGATGCCGCGCACGCTGGGCGCATCAGCCCTCTTTGCCGCGTGCTACGGCAACGTCGGCTCGAGCATCTACTATGCGCTCGGCGTCACCGCGGCTTTTGCCCTCGGCCTGACACCGGTCGCCCTGATCCTGGCCGGCTTCATCTTTGTCACCACGGCGCTCAACTACGCCGAGGGCACGGCCGCGCTGCCGCACGCGGGCGGCAGCTCGAGCTTCGCCCGTCGCGCGTTCAATGCCCCGATCGGCTACATCGTCGGCTGGGTGCAACTCCTCAACTACACCGCGACGGTATCGATCTCCTCGTACTTCGCCATCAGCTACCTGGGATTCCTGGGCAAGTACATTCCGTTGCTTGCGCCGCTCAAGGCGGACCAGGCGACCCACGTTTTCGCCACGATCGTGCTGATCGCGTTCCTGATCGCGGTCAACATCATCGGAATTCAGGAGTCGAGCGCGCTCAACCTGGTGCTCGCCTTCACTGACCTGATCACGCAGTTCGTGCTCGTGATCCTCGGCCTGATCCTGCTCCTCAATATCCAGCACGTGATCCAGAGCATCCACCTCGGCGTGGCACCGACCTGGGGCAACTTTCTCGCCAGCATCTCGATCGCGATGGTTACGTACACGGGTATAGAAACGATCTCCAATCTCTCAGAGGAAGCGAAGAATCCGGGTCGAAACGTGCCCCTCGCCACTTGGTGGGTCATCGTCGCCGTGCTGTTTGTCTCGGCCTTCCTGCCGACGATCGGCGTAAGCGTCTTTCCCGTTGAGATTCACAACGGCGTGTACAGCACGCAGCTTGCGACCACCTGGAAGGCGGACCCGGTGGCCGGGATCGTAACCGGCTTCCCGCAAGAGACGCTCCGATTCTGGGCTCAGGTCTGGGTCGGGATCCTTGCGTTCACGATCCTTGTGATCGCGACCAACGCCGGCTTGATCGGCATCTCTCGGCTCAGCTACTCGATGGCCGGAGTCGACCTTCTCCCCCACCGTCTCGCCCGGCTGCACCCGAAGTACAAGACCCCGTATGTGTCGATCATCGTTTTCGGAATCGTTGCCGGCCTTCTCGTTCTGCCAGGGCTCATAGCAGGAAGCAAAGAGATCGACCTGATGGCCGCGGTGTATTCCCTTGCCGCCACCTTCGCCTTTTGCTCAGCCCATCTGTCGGTGATGCGGCTGAGGTTCATCGAACCATCGCTCCACCGTCCATACCGGATGCCGTGGAACATCAAGTTCGGCCGCGACAGCATCCCCGTCCTTTCTCTTGTCGGCGCTCTTTTCATCGGCACGGTGTTCACACAGCTCGTCTTTCAGAACATCTCCAGCTCAACCTTCATCTTCATGGGTTGGTTGGGACTCGGGGCGCTGGCGTACGTCGCCTTCCGTCGCTACCGTCGCGAACCGCTGTGGGAGCCGCTCGAGACACCGCCGCCTCGTGAACGCGAAATCGAGCACGTTCCCTTCGAAACGCTGCCCAGGAGCGCACGCTACCGCATGGGTCGCCGCGAACGAATCGCGGCCCATGCCGCAACGGCTCATCACGTCCACGAGCGTCATCGACCGGCCTGGCAGCTGGAGCTCGAGCTGTTCTTTGCGCGTCACGGTGCCATCCGCGGCGTGTTGATCGTGTTCGTGTTCGCGGCGATCAGCGGGCTGGCGGTGTTCGTCGACCTGTCGCGCATCGATCCGACGGGGCCCGGGCTTGGATGGTCGCCTGGCCTCGTGATAGTCGCCTTCATCGCCGCCTACCTGCTCAACCGCAGCCACTCCGAACAGTAGCCGCAGCCTGCCTGGCTGATTCCGCACGTCTGGCGTCAGACGCGCCGAACTCAGCCGCGATTCCGCACGTCGGGCGTCAGAGATGCGCAATCAGGGCGAGTTCCTGAGAGCGGTTGGCGTAGCCCGGATGCGAAGGGTGCGCCACCCGATACCAGGCCAGCGTCTCGGCCAGCGCGTCCTCGAGCGCCGAGGGCTCGAAGCCGAGCTCCCGCCGCGCCCGGTCGATCACGTAGCCCGAGGACCGCCGCGGGTCCGGACCGTATGGGCTCGCGCCGTCGGGCAGGTCGGCGAAGGGCACGGGATGCACGCGCGCGGGAAGTCCCAATGCCCGCGCAATGCCTTCGATAAGATTGCGCAGGCTGACGCCCTCGAAGGCGGCGTTGTAAGCCTTGTGCTCCGTGTCCTTGCGCAGGTCGCACGCGAGCGCGCAGGCGAAGCCGATGTCCTTGACCCAGGCGAGGCCCGCCTGCCACTCATAGGTTTCGGACGGCACCAGCACCGGCCCGCCGTCGGCCACGCGTTCGATGTAGGCCGCGATCCTCAGGGTGTGGTCAGCCGGGCCGAACACGGCCGGTGGCCGGACGACCGTCCAGGGAAAATCGACGAGGCGCGAGAGCGCCGTCTCGCACCACCGCTTCCCTTCCCTGTAGTCAAGCGCGTCGGGCGCCTGGCCGGTGAGCGGAATGAAATCCTCCTCGCGCGCCGGCCTGCCGTGAAGGTCGGGGTAGACGCCGGTCGATACAAAGATGTAGCGCTCCCCCTCGAAATGCCGCGCCGCCGCTTCTATCTCATGCGGTTGATAGCACGCGAGGTCGAGCAGGACGTCTGGCTGCGTCTGCGCCAGCGCCCGCGCCAGCTGGCCCTCATCGGTGCGGTCGAAGGCGACGTAGCTGGTGAACGTTCCATACGGGCGCTCCTTCCGCCCCGCTGCGATCGTCTCGACGCCGCGCCGCATCAGCTCCTTGCACGCGGCCACGCCGATGAAGCCGGCGCCGCCGAGCACGAGGGCTCGCGTCAATCGACGTCGCGTGACACGAAGTCGACGTCGATGCCCTCGATGTCGCGCAGGCGCTCCGCCAGCTCCGACGCAAGCACGACGGACCTGTGCTGCCCGCCCGTGCAGCCGAAGGCGACGACAAGGTGCATCCGTCCCTTCTCGCGATACAGAGGCAGAAGGTCGCGCACGATCCGATGCACGTCGTCGAGCAGGCGGCCCGCGGCGGGCTGCTTCATCACGTAGTCGGCGACCGCCGGGTCGCGGCCGGAGAGTGGGCGGAGCTCAAGCACCCAGTAGGGGTTGTCGAGGAACCTCGCGTCGATCAGCAGCGCGGCTTCCGCGGGCGCACCGTTCTTGTAGCCGAACGCCAGGCACGTGACCAGCGGGCGCTCGCGGCTCCGCAGATGATGCGCGAGCTCGTCGCGCTGCGCAGCCTCGATCCGGTGATGCGCCCGCTCGAAGGTTCCGCCCGCGTGGCGGTCGTCCTCCCCATCGTGGACCAGGACGTATTTGATGGCGCGCCGGTCCGCCTCGCGCAGCAGCTCGGCGCCGCCGTCGCTGATCCCGAGCACGAAGTCGCTGCTCTTCCCCGCTTGCGGGGAAGTACCGCCGTCAGGCGGGGATGGGGCCACACCGTCTAGCTCGGTGACGCGCCGGAAGCCCGCCGCCTCGAAGGCGCTGATGGCATCCTGCATGCGCTGCTCGCTCGATGCGCCGACGATCACGACCGTCACAGCGTCTCTTTCAGTCGAGCTGCAAGCCGTTCCGGGATGCCGAGCTTGACGATCTCGTCGACGGGCGCCTCGCGGATCGCCTGCACCGAGCCGAAGTGTCGCAGGAGCGCGCGCTTGCGCGCGGGCCCGATCCCCTCCACCGAATCGAGCGGCGACGTCAGCGCCTTCCGCGACCGCACCTTGCGGTGGTGCGTGATGGCGAAGCGGTGTGCCTCGTCGCGGATGCGCTGGACCAGAAACATGCCCGGCGAGTTCCGCTCCTGCACGATCGGCTCCGCGCGGCCCGGCGCAAAGATCTCCTCGCGTTCCTTCGCCAGGGCAAAGGTGGGGATGTCCGCGTAGCCGGCAGCCTCCATGACCTCGAGCGCCGCGCTCAGCTGGCCCTTGCCGCCGTCGATGAGGATCAGGTCGGGCCGGCTCGTGAACGACCGGTCGCCCACGATGTCCGCCTCCTCGCGCCGCTGCGCCGACTCGAGCCGCTCGAGGCGGCGACGCAGGACCTCCTGCAGCATCGCGAAGTCGTTCGGCCCAGGCACGTAGCGGATCCGGAAGTGCCGGTAGTGGTCGTTGCGCGGCCGGCCGTCCTCGAACACCACCATCGAACCAACCGCCGAATCGCCCTGGATGTTGGAGATGTCGTAGCACTCGATGCGCTTCGGCGGGGTCTCGAGGTCGAGGGCCGCGGCCAGCGCGGCGAGCATCGGTTCCGTCCGGCTGCGGTCGTAGTCGGCCTGGATGCGAAGCTGCTGCAGCTCCTGGGCGGCCGTCTCGGCGAGCTGCGTGACCAGCGCGCGCTTGCGGCCGCGCTGGGGCACCTCGATCGTCACCGGACGGCCACGCTTCTCGCTCAACCAGCCGGTGATCAGCTCCGGCTCCTCGACCGGTCCGGGCAGGATCACCGAGCGCGGGATGTGCGTGGCGCTCGAGTAGTACTGCAGCATGAAGCCACGCAGGAGCTCCGGCTCGGCGGCGTCGCCCGCCCCATCCAGGGCGTGCCCGTCGTGCCCGACCATCTTGCCCTGGCGTACGTAGGCGACCTCGACGAACACGTCGTTGCCACTCCGCGCGTAGGCGACGATGTCCTGGTCATCCCGTCCGCGGGTCAGCACCTTCTGCCGGTCGGCGATGCGCTCGATCGAGTGCAGCTGGTCGCGATAGCGGGCGGCGTTTTCGAAGTCGAGACGGGTGGCCGCCGACTCCATCCTCTCCTGCAGCTCGCGGACGAGGATGTCCGACCGGCCCTCCATGAAGAGCGCCACCTCGTTGATCCGCGCCTTGTAGTCCTCGGAGCTGATGCGCCGCTCGCACGGTCCCGGGCAGCGCTTGATGTGGAAGTCGAGGCAGACCTTGCCCTGCTTGAAGATCTCGTCTGAGCACGTGCGAAACGGCAGCAGCTGCCGGATGGATTTCACGGTCGAGCGCAGCGAGAGCGCTGAAGTGTAAGGCCCGAAGTACAGCGCGCCGTCGTTCTGCACGCGGCGCGAGTAGTGCACCCGGGGAAATTCCTCGGTGACCGGCAGCTTCAGATAGAGGTAGTTCTTGTCGTCCTTCAGCCGGATGTTGAAACGCGGCCTGTAGTTCTTGATCAGGTTGTTCTCGAGGACGAGCGCCTCCACCTCGTTGGCGGTGGTGACGAACTCGAAGTCGGTCGCCCTCCGGATGAGCTCCGCGACACGGGCGGTCTCGGCGTACCCCGGTGTGAAGTAGGAGCGCAGCCGGTCGCGGAGGCGCAGCGCCTTGCCGACGTAGATCACCTGGCTCCGGTTGTCGCGGAACAGGTAGACGCCAGGACTGTCGGGAACGGCCTGAAGCCGCCGTTTGATCGTGTCTTCGAGCGTCACCGCCATCTGTATGCCGATTCTAGGAACCCGTAAACTCGAGGCCGTGAGCGCATCGCAGCCGCCCGCCTCTGGCATGCCGCCGACGCAGATCGCGGGTCAGCAAACCGCCCCGGCCACGGCGGTTCCGAGCACCCCGGAGCTCCAGGCCTACGCGCCGTCGCGGAGCCACACCAACACCATGGCGATCGTCAGCCTGATCACCGGCGCCCTCTCGGTGTTCGGTCACATCGTGCTGCCGGGCATCGGAGGCGGCAGTCTCGCGCTGATCGCCATCGTCACAGGTTTCATCGCCCGCGGCGAGATCAAGCGGACCGGCGAGCAGGGCATGTGGATGGCCACCTTGGGCATCCTCCTCGGCATCCTGCACCTGGTGGTGATCGCGCTGGTCTTCATCCTGCTGATCGGCGCGGTGTTCGTGATCGGGGGCTGGGCGCTACTGCACCACTAAGCGCTCAGAAGTGGATGCCTCGCATCAGGTAGGCCATGGTCGCGGCCTCCACGGAGATCTCCTCCTCGGCGGCCGCTGCGGCGCGCTGGCCGTCCGTCGGCGCAGTCTCCGGGAAGAGGTGGTAAGCGCCGGTCATGACGAACTGCAGCAGGCCGGGCGCGACGGTGTTGACGCTCTCACCGATCTTGCCCAGTCGCGTCGACACCTCGGGCGGTCTCGTCAGGATCGCTGACGCCACCATCTCGGCCGCCTCGTCGGGCGAGCTGGTGGGGAAGTTCTTGTAGATCCCAGTCGGCGCGATCATCGGCGTGCGCACGAGGGGCATGTGGATGTTCGTGATCGCCACGCCGTCGTCCGCCACTTCCGGCGCGATGCATCGACTCAACGCAGCCAGCGCGGATTTCGAGGCCACGTACGCGCCGAACCTCGGCGGATACGCCTGCACCCCGATGCTCGAGATATTGATGATGTGGCCGCGCCGGCGGCGGCGCATCTCCGGCAGCACCGCAAGCAAGACCTTCACCGCGCCGAAGTAGTTGAGCTGCATGGTCCGCTGGAAGTCGTGGAAACGGTCGTACGACGCTTCGATCGAGCGGCGGATGGAGCGTCCGGCGTTGTTGACCAGGATGTCCACATGCCCGTGGTCCTGCAGAACCTGGCGGATCATCGCGTCGCACGCATCCAGGTCGGACAGGTCGGCCGGGTAGACGAACGCGCGTCCTCCCGCCTCCTCGATCTCCTGCTTCAGCGCCTCGAGCTTTTCTCTTGTGCGTGAGACGAGCACCACCTGCGCGCCGTGGCGCGCCAGGAGCTGGGCGGTCGCGCGACCGATGCCGCTCGATGCGCCGGTGACCACAACCACACGGTCCTGCAGCACTTTGCGGAGATTCCTGTCAGTGAGCGCCTCCGGGTCCATGTGGCGCTCCCAGTAGTCCCAGACCTTCCACGCGTACGCCTTGAGTGGCGGGCAAGTGACACCGGTGCCCTCCAGCGCCGCCTGCGCGTTGTCGCAGGTGAAGCGCGCGCGACTCGCCGCAAACCGAATCGCCTCTTCGGGGACGTGGACGCCTTCGAGCAGGCGCCGCTTCAGCGTCTGGGCGACCTTCCAGTGCTCGAGCATGGCCCGCGTCTCCTGGGGCAGCATCGCGCCCGCGCGGCTGTCCACCCGGAGCGTGAACTGAGGCGCGTGCGCCGCGCGACAGAACTCGTTCGTGACCTCTCCAAGTTTTCGCGGAGATGGATCGGTCAGGTGGAACGTCTTGCCGTCGAGGCCGTCGCGGTGGCCGATCGCATCGAGGGCGCGGGCCACGAAATCGACCGGCACGACGTTGAGCTCCCCGCCCTCGATCCCGATCAGCGGCGCCCATTGGGGGATCGCGTTGCGCAGCCGCTGGATGAGCTTGAAGGCGTAGTACGGACCGTCGATGCGGTCCGCCTCGCCGGTCTCCGACGAGCCGATGACCAGGCCGGGCCGATAGATGCGGAAGCGCATAGACGACTCACGGACGATCTGCTCCGCGTCGTACTTCGTGCGGTAGTAAGGGTGGTCGAGGGCCTGTCCCTCGGCGAACATCTCCTCGGTGAACTTGCCCTTCCACCGGCTGCCGGCGACCGCGATCGAGCTCACGTGGTGGAGGCGCGCTCCGACGAGCTTCGCAAGCTCGACCACATGCCGGGTGCCTTCCACGTTCGCCTTCTGGTTGTCTTCTTCAGTGGCTTCGAGGTCGTAGACCGCCGCCAGGTGGTAGATGTCGGCGCCTTTCAGGCGGGCCTGGTCGGAGGCGCTGAGGCCCAGCGCCGGCCGGGTGATGTCACCCTCCATCGGGCGGAGGCTTTCCCGTGCTCCGATCGAGTCGATGATGGCCTCGAGCCGTTCGCGGGAGGCGGGCCGCACCAGGACAAACGTTGCGCCATCACGCCTGGCCAGCTGGCGCAGCAGGTGCCGGCCGATGAAACCTGTCCCCCCGGTGACGAGCCGGATCATTGCGCTAACCGTAGAGTCTCTGATCTTTTTTGGTCGATGAGCCTTTAGGATTTGCGCGATGTCTGATCAACCGAGCGCTCCACCGCCTCCGCCGCCAGAGTCGAACCCCGCTCCCTACTCGCCGCCTCCGCCGCTGACCGCCGGGTACCAGCCGCCTCCGGGGACCTACCAGCCCCCCGGGAGCACCCCACCCTCCGTGCTGCCCACTCGGATGGGACCGGCGGGAGCAGCGGGGATCATGTCGCAGTTCACTGGGAACGCCGGATGGGCGTCCCTGGTGGGAATCATCTGCATCGCCGTGCCGTTCATCTTCAACCGCGTCTTCTTCTTCCTTCCCATCATCGGCCTGATCCTTGCGATCACGGCCATCGTTCGCAGCAAGCAGATGATCGGGGGGATCGTGGCGATCGTCCTCAACGTCATCGGCGGCATCATCACGGTGATCGCCCTTTTGCCCAGCAGCGGCGGTTAGGCAGGAACCAGCGGGACGTCTCTGATCCCGAGGTCTGAGCAGCTCTGCTGCCAGGCAGGCGTGTCCACCTCGCCGCGCGAGAGCCGGTTCACCTCGACGAACGGCTCCACCGTCGCATCGCCGTTCCGCATGACGACCGGGCGCCCGGGCAGCGACTCCGCATGCCAGCCGGCGTATTTCAGCAGCTCGGGCAGCCAGCCAATGCTGTAGTTGGGCAGCATGTGGGCCTGGCGCCGGGCGCGATCGTGCAACCCCGGCAGCAGGGCCACCGAGCCTGCAACGACCGACGGGAAGAGCGACCGGACGCCGGCTGCGCTGAGCGGGCCCGTGAGTGACGCAACGGCGCAGATTCCCAGCAGCAATGAAGGTGGCAGCCGGTGGCCCGCCGAGAGACCGGCCATGGAGAACAGCGCGATCGCGACGACGATGTAGTCGACGGTTATCAGTCGAGTGCGGCCGTAACGGTCGAGCAGCACCCCCGCGATCGGTGACAGCAGCAGCCCGGGAAAAAGCAGGAGGAACGTCGCGGCGCCCGCGAGCTGGGGCGAGTGGTACCGGGACAGGACGAAAAGGACAAGGCCCACGGTCAGCATCTGACCGGCGACGCGGCCCAGCATCAGGCTGGTGACGAGGCGCGGGAATCCCCTGACGCGCAGCAGCGCGCCGTACCCGAGCTCCGCCGCCTGTGGTTCTGTCCTCAGCCGACGGCGACGCGCGAGCGTCGGGAACGGCCTGCGCCGTTGGCCGAAACCGCAGCCCTGCGCCCCTTCGCGAGCGGCGTCTGCAGGTACTGGCCTGTCGCCGATTCGCTGTTGGCCGCGAGCTGCTCCGGCGTGCCTTCCGCGATCACGTAGCCGCCTTTGTCGCCGCCTTCCGGCCCGAGGTCGATCATCCAGTCCGCCGTCTTGAGCACGTCGAGGTTGTGCTCGATGACCACCACCGTGTTGCCGTGGTCGACCAGCCGGTGCAGCACCACCAGCAGCCGCTCGACGTCCGCGTAGTGCAGGCCGGTGGTTGGCTCGTCGAGCAGGTACAGCGTGCGTCCTGTGTCGCGGCGCGACAGCTCGGCCGACAGCTTGACTCGCTGCGCCTCGCCGCCTGAGAGCTGCGTCGCCGGCTGCCCCAGCCGGATGTAGCCCAGGCCGACGTCGTGCAGCGTCCGAAGCTTGGTCTTGATCGCCGGCACGTTCTCGAAGACTTCGAGGGCCTCGTCGACAGTCATCTCCAGCACCTCGGAGATGGAGTGGCCGCGAAACTTCACCTCCTGCACCTCGCGCGAATAGCGGGTCCCGTGGCAGACGTCGCAGGGCACGTACACGTCGGGCAGGAACTGCATCTCGATCTGGATGATGCCGTCGCCCTGGCACGCCTCGCACCGCCCGCCCTTCACGTTGAAGCTGAACCGGCCGGCCTTGTAACCGCGCATCTTCGCCTCGGGCAGGCTCGCGAACAGGTCGCGGATGTGAGTGAACATGCCCGTGTAGGTCGCCGGGTTGCTGCGCGGTGTCCGGCCGATCGGCGACTGGTCGATGTCGATCGCCTTGTCGAGGTTCTCGAGTCCTTCGACCGCCCGATGCGGGCCGGGCCTGTCCTTGGCTCGGTAGAAGAACTGCGCCACCTTGCGGCTGAGGATGTCCGTGATCAGGGACGACTTGCCTGAACCGCTGACTCCAGAGACCGCGACGAAACATCCCAGCGGAATCGCCACGTCGATGTCCTTCAGGTTGTTCGCCTGGGCGCCGCGAATCAGCAGCTTCTTGCCGTTTCCGTTCCTCCGTTTGGACGGGAGCGGGATCATCCGGTCGCCCCGCAGGTACGCGGCGGTGATCGAGTGCGGGTTGCGCAGCACCTTCTCGACCGGCCCCGCGGCCACTATCTCGCCGCCGTGCTCGCCCGCCGCCGGACCGATGTCGACCATGTAGTCCGCGGATCGGATCGTCTCCTCGTCGTGCTCGACGACGATCAGCGTGTTGCCGAGGTCGCGCAGGCTGAGCAGCGTGTTGATCAGCCGCCGGTTGTCGCGCTGATGGAGGCCGATCGACGGCTCGTCGAGGATGTAGAGCACGCCCATCAGCTTGGAGCCGATCTGCGTCGCGAGGCGGATGCGCTGCGACTCGCCCCCGCTGAGGGTGTTGGCCGGGCGCTCGACGGTCAGGTAGTCGAGCCCGACGTCGATCATGAACTGCAGCCGCTCGCGGATCTCCTTCAGGATGCCGCGGGCGATCAGCTGCTCCCGTTCGGTCAGCTCGAGCTTGTCGACGAACGCGATCGCCGCGCTGACCGAGAGCTCCGTGACCTCTGAGATGTTGCGTCGCGAGACCGTGACCGCGAGCGACTCCGGCTTCAAGCGCCGGCCCTTGCACGCCGGGCACGGCTTGTCTGACATGTAGCGCTCGAGCTCCGCCTTCAGGTACTCGGACTGCGTCTCCTCGTAGCGGCGCTGCAGGTTCGCGGTCACACCTTCGAACGGCGCCTCGTACCAGCGCGAGTGGCCGTACTGGTTCTTGTAGCCGAAACGGATCTTCTTGTCTCCCGTGCCGTTCAGCAGGACGTCGCGCTGCTGCTTGGCGAGCTTCGACCACGGCTTGTCCATGTCGATGCCGAAGTACTTGCTGACCGATTCGAGCAGCTCCGGGTAGAAGAACTGCGACTTGCTCCAGGCGGCGATCGCGCCATCGCGCAGCGACAGCGACGGGTCGGGTACCACGAGGTCGCCGTCGACCACGAGCTGCGACCCGATGCCAGTGCACGTCGGGCACGCGCCGTGCGGGTTGTTGAACGAGAAGTTTCGCGGCTCCGGCTCGGGCACGTTCGTCCCGTCGTACGGACACGCGTAGTCCTGCGACATCTGGATCTCGTCGCCTTCAGCCGGCACGATGATCACCGACCCGCCGCCGAGCCGCGCCGCGGTTTCGATCGAGTCGACCAGGCGCGTGCGCTGCTCCGGGCCGACGACGATGCGGTCGACCACCACCTGGATGTCGTGCTTCTTGTTCTTGTCCATCGGGATCGCTTCCCCGATCTCGTACAGGCTTCCGTCGACGCGGACTCGGACGAAGCCGGACTTGCGCACGTCGTCGATCAGGGAGCGGTATTCGCCCTTGCGGCCCTTGACGACCGGACCGAGGACCATCACGCGCATCCCCTTCGGCAGCTTCTCGACGTGGTCCGCCATCTGCTCGACGGTCTGCCGGCGCACTTCGCGTCCGCACACCGGGCAGTGCGGATGCCCGACGCGCGCGTACAGCAACCGCAGGTAGTCATAGACCTCGGTGACCGTACCGACCGTCGAGCGCGGGTTCTTGGACGTGCCCTTCTGGTCGATCGAGATGGCGGGTGACAGGCCCTCGATGATGTCCACGTCGGGCTTCTCCATCTGGCCGAGGAACTGCCTCGCGTAGGCTGAGAGCGACTCGACGTAGCGGCGCTGACCCTCGGCGTAGATCGTGTCGAAGGCGAGCGACGACTTGCCGGAACCCGAAAGCCCGGTGAACACGACGAGCTTGTCCCGCGGGATGGAGAGGGTGACGTTCTTGAGGTTGTGCTCGCGCGCCCCGCGGATGGTGATCTGGTCAGTCGGCATTCGAACCCAGCTTCATTCCTTATTTCGTGTGATTGCAAACGTCGCGCTGGCCGTCGCGACCAACCGCCCGTCGGGCGCCTCCACACGGCACTCGGCGACCGCGGTCCGCCGCCCGGCATGGACCACGTGGCCCACCGCGCGCAGCGTCTCGCCGACCTTCGCCGCCGAGATGAAGCTCAGCTTGAGGTCGAAGCTCATCGCCCGCGCGACGCCCGGCACCAGCGTGCGCAGGCTGCGGCCCATGGCCGAGTCGGCCAGCGTGCTGATCATGCCACCGTGGACGAACCCGGCGTGGTTGGCCATGTCCTCGGTCGGCGTCATCTCGACTGTCGCGCTGCCTTTGCCGAGGTCGACCATGGCGATCCCAAGCCAGCGCCACGCTGGCGAGGGTTCGGATCCCCCCACCCGGCCCTTCGGGCCACCCTCACCGGCGAGCGGGGAGGGAATCTGCCTATTCACGACCCTGTCCCTCCGGCACCGGCATGCAGGTCGACGAAGCCCGGGCGATGAGGCGGCCGCCCTCGTCGAACACGTCCGCCTCGCTGAACAGCAGGGTTTGCCGCATCTCGATCACCCGGCCGACGGCGCGCAGCCGGCCCTCGACGGCGGGCCGGAGGAAGTTGATCTTCAGCTCGACCGTCGTGTTCCAGACACCGTCCTCCTGGAGCGTCGCCAGGGACATCCCCATCGCGGCGTCGGCGATCTGGGTGATCACGCCGCCCTGGACGACGCCACCCCCGTGGCGGTGCTGCGGCCCGGCGACCAGCTCGAGGACCACCCGGCCCGGCTCGGCCTCGCTAATCCTGGCGCCGAGCGTCTCCATCCAGCCGGCCGGGGCCGCCTCCAGGAGGGCCTGGGCACGACCGGGATTGGGGGTTCCGGCCAGCCCCTCAGTCGGCTCTGGCGCCAGCTCCCCACGAGTGGGGAGCACACTCTTTTGAACATGTTCGTTTCCTCTTGACATTCGGATCTGCTTCATTTAGGCTCTAAATTGAACATGTTCAAATTTATGGAACTGGGGTGATAAAGATGGACCTTCGGCTCGTCGACTACCTCATCTACCTCGTCGCCAGCGCAATGGTCACGGTCTGGGTCGGGCGGACCCTCTACCGCCGAGGTCGGGCCTTCCTGGTCTCGGTCTTCAAAGAGGAAGGCCTCGCGGACTCGGTCAACCACCTGCTGGTCGTCGGTTTCTACCTGATCAACTTCGGCGCCGTGGCCCTGCTGATCAACTCGGGCGGCGCTCCGGCCACGGTGGCCGACATGGTCCAGGAGACAGCGACGCGTCTGGGCGTGGCGCTTCTGGTGCTCGGCACGATGCATTTCTTCAACCTGTTCGTCTTCCACATGATTCGCCGGCCGCTGCGCCAGAAAGTGGTGCTCCCGCCCAACTACAACCCGTACCAGCCGGCGCCTGGAGCCTAGGTCGTCAGCTTGGCCGTAGCGGCACCGAAAACCAGGCGCGGCGAGACCTCGAGGGCGGCCATCCTCCAGGCCGCCCTCGACCTGTTCCAGGAGCGCGGCTACGAGGCGACGACAATGCGCGCCATCGCGGACCGCGCGGGAGTGTCGCTTGGCAGCTCCTACCACTACTTCCCGTCCAAGGAGCACCTCGTGCTCGAGTTCTACCGGCACACCCACGAGCTGCACGCCGCGGCGATCACGCCGCTGCTCGCCCGCGACAAGGACCTGGCCGCGCGCCTGCGAGGCACGATGCGCGCCGTCATCGTCACGTGCGAGCCGTTCCACGCCGTGGCCGGATCGATCTTCAGCACGGTGGCGAACCCGTCCAGCCCTCTCAACCCGTTCGGCGCCGCAGCCACACCATTGCGCGACGAGGTGGTCGCCCTGTATGCGGAGGTCGTTCGCGGCTCGAATGCACGCATCCCCGCCGACATCGTGGAGATGCTTCCGCTGACCCTCTGGCTGTATCAGATGGGCATCCTGTATTTCTGGATCTTCGACCGGTCTCCGGGTCGCCTGCGCACGCTCGAGGTGATCGACGAGACCACCGACCTGATCGTGCGGTTGATCGGCCTTGCCAACCTGCCCGTCCTGCGCGGCTCGCGCCGCAGGGTCCTCTCGCTGATGAAGAGCATCGTTGTTGCTTAGGGACCGCGTCGCGTCTTTCTCCAGTTCCGCACCATGGTCTTCTGTTTCGGCGCGGCCGCGATCGCCATCGCGACCTCCGCGTCGTCCTCCTTCGTCTCGTCCTCGCCGGAGAGGCGCCGGCGCAGCTTGATGATCCGGTCGCGCACCCGCGCCGCGTCCTCGAACTGCAGCTCCTTGGAAAGCCGGCGCATCTCCTTCTCGAGGTCGCGCACGATCGCGAGAAGGTCCTCGCGCGGCACCCCGGCGCCGGCCATGATCTCGATCGCGTCCGCCTGGAGGTCGTTTTGGTTGATCTCGAGCGCGTAGATCGCCTTCTTCACGCTCTCGGGCGTGATCCCGTGCTCCGCGTTGTAGGCGATCTGCCTGTTGCGCCTGCGGTCGGTTTCATCGAGCGCCTGGCGCATCGAGTCCGTGATCGAATCCGCGTACATCACCACATGCCCTTCGATGTTTCGGGCGGCGCGTCCGATGATCTGGATGAACGACCTGTAAGCGCGCAGGTAGCCTTCCTTGTCCGCGTCGAGGATGCCGATGAACGCGACCTCGGGCAGGTCGAGGCCCTCGCGAAGGAGGTTGATGCCGACCACGACGTCGACGTCGCCAGTGCGGAGTGCCGTGAGCACCTCGATGCGCTGCATCGCGTCGAGCTCCGAATGCAGGTAGCGAACCTTGACGCCGTACTCGCGCAAATAGTCGGCGAGGTCTTCGGCGAAACGCTTGGTCAGCGTCGTCACGAGCGAGCGCTGCCCCATCTCGGTCCGCCTCTTCACCTCGGCGAGCAGATCGTCGATCTGGCCATCGGTGGGCCGGACCTCGACCGTGGGGTCGACCAGGCCGGTCGGTCGCACCACCATCTCCGCGGTCCGCTGCGCGCGCCGCGTCTCGTAAGGACCGGGCGTCGCCGAGACGTAGATCACGTTGCTCGCGCGCTCCTCCCATTCTTCGAAGCTCAGTGGCCGATTGTCGAACGCGCTCGGCAGGCGGAACCCGAACTCGACGAGCGCGGCCTTGCGCGAGCGGTCACCACCGAGCATGCCGCCGATCTGGGGCACCGCGACGTGTGACTCGTCGACGAAGATCAATGTGTCGTCGGGCAGAAAGTCCATGAGCGTGTAGGGCGCCTCGCCGGGCTTGCGGCGCGTCAGGTGCAGGGAATAGTTCTCGATCCCCGCGCAGGTCCCCGTCTCGCGCATCATCTCGAGGTCGAAGTTGGTCCTCTGTCGGAGGCGCTGCGCTTCGAGCAGGCGGCCGTGGTCTTCGAACCATTTGCATCGCTCCTCCAGCTCGACCTCGATGTCGGCCGTGGCGAGGCGCAGCTTGTCTGCAGGGGTCACGTAGTGCGAGGCCGGGAACACGGTGAACTCGCGCTTTGTGCCCAGGATCTCGCCCGTGACCGCGTCGAGCTCCTGGATGCGTTCGACCTCATCGCCGAAGAACTCCACGCGGTAGACCTTCTCCTCGTTTGCGGGCACCAGGTCGACCACGTCGCCACGCACCCTGAACCGCAGGCGCGCGAGGTCGTAGTCGTTGCGCTCGTAGAGCATCTCGGTGAGCTTGCGCAGGAAGACCTCGCGCCGGATCGACTCGCCCTGTTCGACGTGCAGCGACTCGCCCATGTAGTCCTCGACCGAGCCGATGCCGTAGATGCAGCTGACGCTTGCCACCACCAGCACGTCCCGTCTTGTCAGGAGCGACTGGGTGGTCGAGTGGCGCATGCGGTCGATGTCGTCGTTGCGGCTGGAATCCTTTTCGATGTACGTGTCGGTGCGCGCGATGTAGGCCTCGGGCTGGTAGTAGTCGTAATAGCTCACGAAGTACTCGACAGCGTTGTTGGGCAGGAGACGCCGGAACTCCGCGCACAGCTGAGCCGCCAGCGTCTTGTTGGGGCTGAGGACGAGCACCGGGCGCTGGAGCTCCTCCACCACCCAGGCCATGACGTTGGTCTTGCCGCTCCCGGTCACTCCCGCGAGGACCTGCTGGGTCACGCCCGACCGGACGCCTTCGACCAGCTCGGCGATGGCCTGCGGCTGGTCCCCGGCCGGCTTGAAGGGTGCGTCGACACGGAAGCTGGTGGTCACGGGTGGGCCTAATTCTAAGGCGCACATCCGTTCGATAGATGTCCTCACCATTTATGGGGAGGTGCCGCGCAGCGCCGGAGGGGCGCGCTGAAGTGGCCGCCAGTCAAGGAAGTGAGAGGATCATCGCCTCCACGATCGACCCGGCTTTGAGGCCCTGGTCGCTCGCGGGAACCCGGACCAGGGCGTGGGCCCCGGCGAGCGACATCAGGCGCGACGAGGACTGCGACCCGGTCGTCTCGGCAACCAGCTCGCGGCCCTCGCGCCGAAGCGTGACCCGCTGATACTCGGTGCGATCCGCGGTGGGTCTTGCGTCATAGCCGAGGCGGACCGGCAGCGTGGGTCGCTGCAGCCGCGCGAAACCCTGCATCTTGCGCAACGCCGGCCGGACGAAGACCTCGAAGGTCACGAGCGACGAAACCGGAAAGCCGGGAAGGCCGAACGCGATGCGATCGTTCGCGAGCGTCGCGAAGGTGAACGGCTTGCCGGGCTTCAGCTTGACCCGGCCGACGTGCACCGTGCCGAGCGACTCGAGCAGCGGTTTGACCAGGTCATGGGTGCCCACCGACACACCTCCCGACGTCACCAGCGCATCGGCTGCCCGAAGCGCGCCGACGACGACCTCGCGCAGCTGGTCGGGCTCGTCCGGCGCGATGCCCAGGACGGTCACGTCCGCGCCCGCCTCACGCAGCGCGGCGAGCAGGGCCCAGCGATTCGAGTCCGGGATCTGTCCAGGACCGGGCTTCCTCCCCACCTCGACGAGCTCGTCGCCGGTCGACATGAGGGCGACCCGCGGCCGCCGGCACACCGGCAGCGTGGCGCGACCAGTCGCGGCGGCGATGCCGATTTCCGCGGCTCCGAGCTGGGTGCCCGCCGCGAGCACAGGCTCGCCAGGCTTCAGGTCATCGCCGACCTTGTGGTAGTTGCTGCCGGCGCGAAGACCCGCCGGCACCGTCACGGCGTCGCCTGCAAGGTGCACGTCCTCGACCATGGCGACGCAGTCCGCTCCCTCGGGCAACACGCCTCCGGTCAGGATCCGGGCTGCCGAGCCTGGTCCAATCGAGCCGTGCATCGGCCGGCCGGCGGACGACTCGCCGACCACGCGCAATGTCTTGCCCGCGTCCGACGCCCGCAGCGCGTAACCGTCGACGGCGCTCGAGGGAAAAGCCGGGAGCGGCGCCTCGGCGACCAGGTCCTCCGCCAGCACGCGTCCGGCGCAGTCGTCGATGGCGACGTGCTCGAGGCCAAGCACCGGGGTGTTTTCGAGGACCAGCGCCGCGGCCTCGTCAGCGTCGATCAGCGGATAGGTTGAGGCCCTCAACCCACCTCCCCGCTCGCCGGGGAGGTCGGCGGCGAAGCCGCCGGGTGGGGGCGAACGCCCGCCTTATTCGTATCGGAGCGCACGCGAAGGGTCCTGCCGCGCGGCCCGCAGCGCCGGAAGGAGGCCGCTGACCATGCTCAGCAGCGCCGCCAGGATCACCGCCACGAGCACGACCGGCACCTCGGTCCGGAAGACGTCGAATCCCGACCCCGTGACCGATTGGGTCAGCCTGTCGACCGCCGCGTTGCCGAGCCGGCCGAGTCCCACCGCGACCAGGGCTCCCACCACCCCGCCCGCCAGCCCGATGCCGGCCGCCTCGGCGAGGAACAACAGCAGAACGTCCCGTGATCGCGCTCCCAGAGCCTTCAGGACCCCGATCTCTTTCGTGCGTTCGAGCACCGCGGTGTACATGGTGTTGGCGATGCCAAGACAGGCCAGCAGGAGCGCGACGATGGCCAGGCCGAGTAGAGCGACCTTGATCTTGCCAAGCAGGTCCTCGAAATTCCTGAACTGGTCGCCGAACGTCTGGGTCTGAAAGCCAAGGGCGTCGACTCGCCGCCGCAAGGTCTCGACCGAGAGGCCAGAGTCGGCGAGCAGGGTGACGCTCGCGTACTCGCCGGTCTTCCATTCGTTCGGACCTGCCAGGGTGGTCCAGTAGGCCTTCATCAGCTGATCGGGCCCCAGGGCGCCAGGTGCGCCTGCGGGCATGTAGTCCGTGGACACGACCCCGACCACGAGGAACGTCATCGTCACCGGCTGCGTCACCTGGTTGGTCGTAGTGGCCGGCACGATCGCGCCGGACGTGGCGGTGAACTTGACTCGGGTGCCAACCGCGCCGGGGGGCGACTTGTAGCCGAGCGCGACGGCCTCGCTGTCTGTGAGCAGGATCTCCGTCGCGATGTCCGAGCTGGGCATTCGCCCGGCCAGCAGAGACGGGACAGAGCTCGACGATCGCAGCGGCGGCAGAGAGACGAGCGCGCCCGGACTGGTGGCGGCGGGCCCGGCGCCGGCCGTAGCC
>WNFB01000354.1_pt1 | contig 35164 bp, 35 predicted proteins | sample 5400501 | NCBI WGS metagenome assembly WNFB01 (sample SAMN13153341, study PRJNA577476) | soil metagenome | isolation source: 200 cm saprolite under Douglas fir tree site 2 hole 1 | place: USA:California | collected 2015-04-18
CGAACACGACGACGATTCGCTCAACGACGAATTGCGGCGGGTTCGGAAGCTGATCGACGCCATCGAGTGTGAGTTCGCGACGTTAGCGCGAACCGCCCAGGAACGCGGCAGCCACCTCGTCGAGGGGGCAGCCACTGCGGTTTCGTGGCTCAGCCGCTCCTGCAAGATGTCGGCCACCTCGGCCGCGGATCGGCTCCGCGTCGGCGCCGAGCTGGAGTCCCTGCCCCAGGTTGCGGGAGCACTCAAGACCGGGGACATCGGCTACCAATCGGCGTCGTTGCTGTGCCAGCTGCGCGACCAGCTCGGTGAGAAGCGAGACCTCTTCGACGAGGACGAGATGCTGGGCCTGGCCAAGACTCACTCGGTCGCCAGCCTGCGCTTCCTCTGCCGCTACGCCCGCCACGTCGCCGACCCCGACGGCTTCTTCAACGAGGCCGAAGAGGATTACTCGCGCCGCCGGCTGCGCGTGAGCCTGATGTCGGACGGCATGCACTCCATCGAGGGTGTGCTCGACTCCGTCGGTGGGGCGGCGCTGCGGACGGCGCTCGACTCGCTGGCGAAGCGACTCGGGCCCGAAGACGACCGCTCGCACCGGCAGCGCATGGCCGACGCCCTGGTCGAGCTCACCAACCACGCCATGGACGAGGGGCGGCTGCCGATGCGACGGGGCGCCAAACCGCATGTCACCGTCACCACCACGCTCGAGGGTCTGAAGGGCGAGTTCGGTGCGCCGGCCGTCGACATCGAGCTGTCTTTGCCGGTCTCAACGCGAACCCTCGCGCGCATCGCCTGCGACAGCACGATCTCGCGTGTGCTCCTGTCGGAATCGATGGTGATCGACGTCGGTCGGGCTACTCGCGTCGTTTCGGGACCGGCGCGCCGTGCCTTGCGGACGCGTGACCGAGGTTGCCGCTGGCCTGGGTGCGATCGTCCGGCGAACTGGACGCAGGCTCATCACCTGGTCGCCTGGGCGAAAGGGGGCAAGACCGACGTCGCCGGCCTTGTGCTCCTGTGTTTCTTCCACCACCGGCTGGTGCACGAAGGTGGTTGGCAGGTGGTGAAGGCCGGCGCTGAGCTGCGCTTCATCCCACCGGATCGGCATGTCATGCAGCAGGCGCGAGGTCCGGGGGTCCGTTGGGCCGCTTAGCCTAAAGCGGTCGCGACATCTCGTACTCGAGTCGAGCCTCGCCCGGCCGCACCACCATCACCTCGCCTGTGCGCTTGAAACCGTGGCGCTCGTACAGCCGCTCGGCATCCGCGTTGCCGTCTGTCACCCAGAGGAGAACCTCTTTGTAGCCCGCATCCTTCGCCCAGTCGAGGACTGCCCGCACAAGCCTGGCGCCGGCGCCCTGGCCGCGCACCCTGGGGTCGACCCACAACGCGGTCAGCGCCGCGGTACCGGCGGTGCCTGACGGACCGCCGCCGACCGTGCCGATGACTTCGCCGCGCAATTCGGCGACGAATCGCGCGCGCTCGACAATCGCGGCGCGCCACATTTCTTCGCTTGCACCCACCTCGGCCTCGAACGTCGAACCGAACGCATACGGGGCTTCGCGGAGCGCCGCCAGCCGCACCTCGCGGAAGTCGCGCCAGTCGTCAGGTTCGAGCCGCCTTATCCCCAGCGTGGGCTCAGTTGCCGAGGACGAAAACCTTCAATGCCCAGCTCAGCGCGAGCGTGGTCAGGCCACCGATGACGAGCAGATTCCATTGCCGCGGCGTCAGGCGCGGCGTCCAGGTACGCCCGCTCACGATGCCCCCTGCCAGCCCCCCCACACCCACCAGCGTCCCTGTGAACAGGGCCGGGCCCAGCGGGTAGAGCCTCACGGCATCGGCGATATCGCCCTGCCACATGTATGCGAACGACCGCGTACCGCCGCAGAACGGGCACGGGTGGCCGGTGAGATAGAAGAAGGGGCACGGCGGCATTGACAGGTGCAGGGTTTGCAGACTCCAGTAGACCCGCGTGTAGGCCAGCCAGACGAGCAGGCCACCCAGGATTGCGAGGTTGCGGATGCGATCCGCGGGCAGGGCCCTTGACATCGCCATCGGCGGGATCAATTGAGCAACCCAACGATCTGGTCGGTCGTCTCCGCCACGGCGACCCCGGCCGCAATGAACGCCTCCTCCTTGCTTTTGGCGGTACCGCGATTGCCGGAGATGATCGCGCCCGCGTGACCCATGCGTTTGCCCTCGGGTGCTGTGCGGCCGGAGATGAAGGCCACTGTCTTCAGCCGGCTGCCCTTCGCCAACAGCTCGGCCGCACGCTCTTCGTCGCTGCCACCTATCTCGCCGATGACGACCAGAAGAGTCGTCTTCGGATCCTTCTCGAAGAGCACGACGACGTCGCTGAACGCCAGCCCGAGGATAGGGTCGCCGCCGATGCCGACGATGGTCGACTGGCCCAAGCCTGCCGCGGTGAGCGCGGACGCCACCTCGTAGGTGAGGGTACCACTCCGCGACACGAGGCCCACCGGGCCGGAGCTCGTTATCCCCTGCGGGATGATGCCGATCTTTCCCACCCCCGGCGTGATCAGGCCCGGGCAGTTGGGCCCTATCAGCCGGGAATCCGGATACCCGCGCAGGTAGTCCTTGACCTTGATCATCTCCTGGATGGGAATCCCCTCTGTGATGCAGACGATCAGAGCGATCCCTGCGGCCGCGGCTTCCATAATCGCGTCGGCGGCAAATGGCGGCGGCACGAAGATGCCGGAGGCATTGGCGCCGGTGGAAGCGACAGCGGCGGCCACGGTGTTGAAGACCGGCACCCCAAGGTGCGTCGTGCCGCCTTTGCCGGGGCTGGTGCCACCGACGAGCCTGGTGCCCATAGCCTGCATCTGCTGGGCGTGGAACGTGCCCTCCCGCCCGGTGATGCCCTGAAGGATGACGCTCGTAGACGAGTCGAGAAGAATGCTCATCTCGCCGCCGGCGCCCTCGTCAGCGCCACGATCCTCTGAGCCGCGTCCCACGCGTTGGCGCCGGGCTCGATCCCGTTTTGCTTGAGGATCGCGCGGCCCTCCTCCTCTCGGGTGCCGCTCATGCGAACCACAAGAGGCAGCGTCATCTCCAGGTTGTCACGAGCGGTCACAAGACCGCGGGCCACCTCATCGCCGCGCGTGATGCCCCCAAACACGTTCATGAGCACGCCCTTGACACGCGGGTTCATGAGGATCACCGCGAGCGCGTTCTCAACCACCTCCGCGCGAGCCCCGCCCCCGATATCGCAGAAATTGGCCGGCCGGCCCCCCGCGCGCTGGACGAGGTCGAGGGTGCCCATGCAGAGCCCTGCCCCATTGCCGATGATGCCGATGTCCCCGTCGAGCGACACGTAGGTCAGCCCGCGCTTCTTGGCCTCGACCTCGTAGGGGTCGCCCTCGAGCACCGAACCGTAACGCTCCTCAAGGTCTTTGTGCCGCCAGGCCGCGTTCTCGTCTATCTCCAGCTTGGCGTCACCGGCGATCACCTCTCCCTTCTTGGTGACCACGAGAGGATTGATCTCCGCGGTCACCGCATCCAGCTCTGGGATGGCCCTGTAGAGCTTCTTGATGAGCCCGATCAGGGGCCGCACCAGCTCGCCCAGACCGGCGCCGAACGCAAGACTGTTGAGCTCGAAATCGAGCGGTCCACGCCAGGGATTCGGATAAAGGCGCGCGATCGCGTCCGGCGATTCGGCGGCCACTTGCTCGATGTCCATGCCGCCCTTCGCCGAGAGCATGAGGATGTTGGCGCGAGCGTCGCGGTCGACTGTGAAACCGAGGTAGATCTCGCGCCCGATCTCGAGCGCCGCCTCACAGTAGACGAGCGGCACCTTGAAGCCTTTGATGTCCATGCCGATGATCCGGGAGGCGGCCTGACGCGCCTCTTCAGGCGATCCGGCGAGCTTGATCCCACCGGCTTTGCCCCGGCCCCCCACCGGGACCTGGGCCTTCACCGCGACCGGTCCCAGCTCAGCGCAAGCCTTGGCTGCCTCGTCCGGCGTGCGTGCGACCCGGCCGGGCGGGATGGGGATGCCCAGCGAGGCGAGCACTTCCTTGGCCTGGTACTCGAGGAGCTTCACTCTCAGTCAGAAACCCCGGAGTTGAGCACCGGTTGAGGCTAACCGATCCCCAAAGCCAGAGGACGTGACACCACTACAGAGGGATATTGCCGTGCCAGCGCGGGTTGCGGTGGCGCTCTTTACGCAGAGCTACTTTCAGCGCTCGAATCAAGCGTCCGCGCGTGTGGCCCGGCTCGATGACGTCGTCGATGTAGCCACGCTCGGCCGCGATGTACGGGTTGGCGAAGCGCTCGGTGTATTCGCTCACAAGCTCGCGCCTGCGCGAGGCAGGCTCCGCGGCCGCTTCCAGCTCCCGATGAAAGACGATGTTGACGGCGCCCTCGGGGCCCATCACGGCGATCTCGGCCGTCGGCCAAGCGACATTGAAGTCGGCCCGGATGTGCTTGGAGCACATGACGCAGTACGCGCCGCCGTATGCCTTGCGGGTGATCACGGTCAGCTTGGGGACTGTCGCCTCGCTGAACGCGTACAGCAGCTTGGCGCCGTGGCGGATGATGCCCCCGTATTCCTGCGACGTGCCGGGCAAAAAGCCCGGTACGTCCACGAACGTGACCAGGGGGATGTTGAAAGCGTCGCAAAAGCGCACGAACCGCGCGGCCTTGACCGAGGCGTTGATGTCGAGCGCTCCGGCCATGACCTTCGGCTGGTTGGCGACGATGCCCACAGGGTGGCCGTCGAGATGGGCCAACCCCACCACCATGTTCATGGCGTAGAAGGGCTGAACCTCCTGAAACTCCGCATGGTCGACGACCATGCGCACGACTTCCTTGATGTCGTAAGGCTCCTTGCTGCTGTCGGGTATCACGGTGGCGAGGCCTGGCTCTGCTCGGTCGGGGTCATCTGTGGCGGAGACGGTGGGCGGCTGCTGCTCGCAGCTCTGGGGGATGTACTTGAAGAGCCGGCGTACCTGGGCGAAGCACTCGTCCTCGGTCTCGGCGAGGAAATGCGCGACGCCCGACTTGACGTTGTGAACCTCGGCGCCGCCGAGCGAGTCGAAAGTCACCTCCTCGCCGGTCGTGACGCGGATCACTTCGGGACCGGTTATGAACATGTATCCGACCTGGTGGACCATGAACGTGAAGTCGGTCATCGCGGGTGAGTACACGGCGCCACCCGTGCACGGCCCCAGGATCAAGCTCAGCTGGGGGATCACGCCGCTCGCCTCGACGTTGCGCCAGAAGATCTCGGCGTACCCGGCAAGCGACACGACGCCCTCCTGGATGCGAGCACCGCCCGAGTCGTTGATGCCGATGATCGGAATTCGGTTGCGCAGCGCAAGGTCCATGACCTTGATGACCTTCTCGGCGAACACCTCGCCGAGGGAGCCGCCGAACACCGAAGCGTCGTGGCTGAAGAGCATCACGTCGCGGCCATCGATCTTGCCCAGTCCGGTGACCACGCCATCCCCAGGCACGCGCTTCGCCTCCAGCCCGAAGCCGCGCGCGCGGTGCGTCGCGAAGACGTCGATCTCCTCGAAAGAGTTCTTGTCCAGCAGCCGCGCGATCCGCTCGCGCGCGGTGAGCTTGCCCTTGGCGTGCTGGCGGTTGAAGGCCTCGGCGTCGCCGTGTCCGGCATCGTATTTGCGCTGGCGCAGCTGGTTGAGCGGGTCGACCTTGTGGCCCCTGGGTGCCGCCATCTATCGACGCTCCATGAACATCCAGCGGTGACCCTCGAGGTCCTCGGCCCGGTAGCGCCTGCCAATGGGATCGTCCTCGAGCTCGGAAAGGATGGCGGCGCCCGCCTTGCGCGCACGCTCGTAATGCGCGCTCGCGTCGGCCACGTAGACGAGGACGCCGTCGATGATGTAGGGCACCTCAGACCATCGCCTCGCCTGCTCGCACTCTTCGCGGTGGCGCTTTGGACCGTGGTAATCCGGCGACGGTGTGGCCAGCATGATCACCCCGTCGCCCGTCTCCATCTCGCCATGGCTGAGCCTGCCATCGGGCTCAGTCATGCGTGTCCGCTCGACGAAGCCAAATGCCTTCGCCAACCAATCCAGCGCCTTGATTCCGTCCGCGTAAGCAATCATCGGTATCACGTCGGGGTAGGTCGGCATCACATCCTCCTTGTCGGTACCAGTGCTAGGCAGCCTCGGTGGGTCGATACTCGCCGAACACGCTGCGCAGCTTGTCGCAGCACTCCCCGATGGTGATGTACTCCGCCAGTGCCGCCTTCAAGGGCGGCAAGAGGTTGTCGGTGCCCCGGGCGGCCCGCTCGATGTCAGCCAGCCTCCTTTCCACCATCGCCTGAGGGCGTCGCGCTCGCAGCGACCGCAGAGCCCTGGCCTGGGCTGCCTGATGTCGTGGACTGATCTTCATGATCTCGACCCGGTCAGAGCCGTCGGTGGCGAACCGGTTGACGCCCACCACCACCCGTTGGCCCGACTCGATCCTCTGCTGCAACCGGTAAGCGCTGTCGGCGATGCGCCGCTGGGTCCAGCCCGTCTCGATGCATGCCACTGCGCCGCCGAGCTCGTCGATCTCGGCCATGATCGCCTGGGCCTCATCCTCAACGCGATCGGTCAGGTTCTCGACGTAGTACGAGCCACCCAGGGGGTCCGCGACCAGCGGCACCGCGGTCTCGTACGCGATGACCTGCTGCGTCCGGAGCGCGACTTCGGCCGCGCTCTCCGACGGTAGGCCGAGCGCCTCGTCGTAAGCATTGGTGTGCAGTGATTGCGTGCCGCCCAGCACGGCGCTCATCGCCTCCAGGGCCGTGCGCACGACGTTGTTGAGCGGCTGCTGCGCAGTGAGTGTCACTCCGCCGGTCTGCGTGTGGAAGCGCAGAGCCTCCGAACGCTGGTCCTTCGCGCCGAACCGGTCACGCATGATGCGCGCCCACATACGGCGCGCAGCTCGAAACTTCGCCACCTCCTCGAAGAAGTCCGTATGGCAGGCAAAGAAGAAGGACAGGCGCGGTGCGAAATCATCCACCGCCAGGCCGGCCCCTTGGGCAGCCTCCACATAGGCGATGCCGTGGCTCAGCGTGAGGGCGATCTCCTCGGCCGCGGTGGAGCCGGCCTCGCGGATGTGATACCCGGAGATCGAGATCGTGTTCCAGTTGGGGAGGTCCTGCCGGCAGTAGGCGAAAAGGTCGGTCACCAGCCTCATCGAAGGCTTGGGCGGAAAGATGTACGTACCGCGGGCCGCGTACTCCTTGAGGATGTCGTTCTGGACCGTGCCGGTGATCCGCTCAGGCGGGCACCCCTGCCTCTCGGCCACCAGTTGGTAGAGCAGCAGGAGCATCGCGGCGGTGGCATTGATGGTCATCGAAGTGGACACCTTGTCGAGCGGAATTCCCTTGAGAAGAATCTCCATGTCCTCGAGCGAATCGATGGCCACGCCGACCTTTCCCACCTCGCCGTTGGCCATCGGGTGGTCGGAGTCGTAGCCGATCTGAGTCGGGAGATCGAAGGCGACCGAGAGCCCGGTCTGGCCCTGCTTCAAGAGGAAGTGATACCGCCGGTTCGACTCCGAGGCGGTGCCGAAACCTGCGTACTGGCGCATGGTCCACAGCCGGCCGCGATACATGTCGCGGTGGATGCCGCGGGTGTAGGGGTAGGTTCCCGGCAGGGGTTCCTCAGCGCGCCGGTCCTCGACCGAATAGACGGGCTTGAGCGGCAGGCCACTGTCGTTGAGCTCCCCTCTCTCACTCATTGGGAGGTTCACTGCCGAGAGCCCTCCCTATTTCGGCCGCTGTGGTGTTCGTTTCCACCAGCTCGGTGAGCACCCCGCCGAGGCTCTTGGGATGCACGAAGGCAATGCGAGTCCCGTGCATGCCCATTCGCGGCTCGGCGTCGATCAGCTCCAAGCCCGCCGCCCGGGCTTCGGCTAGGGCGCCCACGATGTCGGTGACGGCATATGCGACGTGGTGCAGGCCCGGCCCGCGCTTGGCGACAAACTTGCCGACGGGCGAGTCCTCACGCGTGGGCCTCATCAGCTCGACCTCGCCGTCACCCGCGCGCAGGAACGCCGCCTCCAGGCCCTCCTTCTCGTTGACCGCACGGTGCACCAGCTCGGCGCCAAACGCGGCGCGATAGATCCGGATGGATTCGTCCAGGTCGGTCACGGCGACACCGACGTGGTGGATCCGGCTCAGCACCCGACCTATTCTCAGCCTTGGTCCGACCTCAGTAGCGGTACCAGCCTTCTCCGGTCTTGCGGCCCAGCTTGCCGGCCTTCACCTTCGCCTCCAGCTGTGGCGACGGCCGGTACCGCTCGTCGCCAGTCGTCTTGTACATGTGGAGCCTGGCGCTGTACGTGACGTCGAGCCCGCTGAAGTCGCCCAGTCGGAAGGGACCCATGGGCCAGTTGAGTCCCTTTTCGACTGCAACGTCGATGTCCTCGAAGCTGGCGACGCCAGCGTCGAGGAGCCGGTACGCCTCCTGAGAGGCTGCGTGCAGGATCCGGTTGACGATGAAGCCGTCTATCTCCTTGTTGATGAGCACAGGCGCGCGGCCCATGTCGCGTGCCAGCTGCATCGCGCGTTTCACCGTCGCATCCGAGGTCGCCGGTCCGCGCACCACCTCCACCAGGTCCATCACCAACACCGGGTAGAAGAAGTGCATGTTGACGCAGCTCTCGGGCCGCCTGGTGGCATCCGCGATCTTGCTGATGCCCATCGTCGATGAGTTGCTGGCGAGCACCGCCGCGGCCGGCGCGAGCCGGTCGAGATCGGCAAAGATCGAGCGCTTCAGCTCGAGGTCCTCGAAGACGGCTTCGATGACAAAGTCCGCGTCGCCAACCGCGTCCGCGAGCGCTATCGAGGTGCGGACACGTGCCAGGGCCGCTTCGGCGTCCAGCGCTGCCAGCTTCCCTTTCTCGACCCGGCGCATGAGGTGGCCGCGGTTCGACGCGTCGGCCCGGCGGAGCTGCTCGGGGCTCTGATCCTGAAGCCGCACCTCGAGGCCGTTGATCGCAGCCTGCTGAGCGATCTGAGCGCCCATTGAACCGGCGCCCACGACCGCCAGCCGCATCTTAGGGGACCCCGCGAAATCGAAGATTTCGTGGGGTAATCATTGCACCGAGAAGATTCGCGTTACCGCGTTGAGGGTCAGCAGGTTGAGCAGAAGGCCGTCGATCTTGAGCTGGCCTCGGATCAGCTTCCCGGCCACCCCCCTCCCCACCTCGTCGTAGTACACCGGCAGCCCGAGTAGCCCGATCTTCAGGTTGCTGAGATTCATGACCGTGTCCGCGTCGGTGCGGATCGTGATCGTGCGCCGCGGTTTGAGCCCGTTATGGACGACCAGCTTGCCGCCCTTGAAATCGAGCGTCACGCCTTCGTCGATGTCATTGACCCAGATGCCGACTCGGGCGACCAGGGAGTCGAAGTCCTTCTGCTTATCGGTACGACCGCGGACATTGGCCTCGATGAGGCCGCCCAACATCGACGCGAACGCGCTGGGCTCCTTGTCCGGATACTCGACCATGGTGGTAGGTTCCGGTTCAGGCGCTACTTTTCGTCGGGCCATGCCACCGGGACCCGGGTCGTGCACTCTGTCATCTCCTGCGACGCCTTGGTGTAGCGCACGATGGTCGGGAGATCGCCCTTCAGCTTGAGCTTGCCCTGGAGGATGCCCTTGGTCGCGTCGAGCTCCTTGGTGGCGACCTGCTTCCAGCGCGAATAGGGCGCCGTGATCACGAAGTCGCACTTCTGTGCGTCCGCCGCCGAGCCGACCTTGACATCGCGCGCCTCACCGTCGAAGAGGTCCATCACGATGCCCCTCGACTCAGCGAAGTTCTTCTCCGGCTCCGCCTCGACCACCAGCCCGACCTTCCATTTCCAGCCCTTGCCCGCCGCCTTATAGACCGCCGACTTGTTGACCTCGTCCTTGAACGCCGCTGCCCATTCGCTCGAGAAAGCTTCGAACGCCATGTCCTCCCTCCTGATCGCAGCCGCCTGAACCTGCCGCTGAGAACTTACCACCTGCGACTGTGGCCATCTCAGCAAGCCTGTGTCCTCACTCCCCTTGGGACCGGATTACGATTCCGCCATGAGCCTGAACCTAGCGCTGATACTCCATGAATCCGCGAGGAAGGACCCCGAACACCTCGCCGTCGTCCTCGACTCATTCAAATTCACGTACGGGCAGATGGACGCCTTCTCCAGTCAGGTCGCCTCGAGCCTCAAGACCGCAGGACTGAAGAAGGGAGATCGCGTCGGCTTGATGCTCCCGAACGTGCCTCAGTTCGTGATGGCGTACTTCGGGATCCTCAAGGCGGGAGGGATCGTGGTCCCAATGAACGTGCTGCTCAAGGCGCCTGAGGTGAGCTTCTACATGGGCGACTCGGACTCTCGCTTCCTCATCGTCTGGGACGACTTCGCCGGTGAGGCGTTGAAGGGAATCGCGAACCTCAAGAGCGTCACCACTTACGTCGCGCTCAAGCCGGGCAACAGCGATGCGCCGGCCGGCACCCGGAATTTCATGGAGCTCCTGGGCGGCAATCCCAAGTTCGACATGGAGGCGACAGCGGCCGACGACACCGCCGTGATCCTGTACACCTCAGGCACCACGGGCAAGCCCAAAGGCGCCGAGCTCACGCACGCCAACCTCTTTTTGAATTGCCACTTCGTCTCCCACGTGTTCCAGAGCACGCCTGACGACGTCACCCTGGTCGTGCTGCCGATGTTCCACTCCTTCGGCCAAAGCGCGGTCATGAACGTCGCGATTCACGTCGGTGGAACGCTGACGCTGGTCCCCCGCTTCGATGCTGACAAGGTGTTCGAGGTCATACAGCGCGACAAGGTCACCGTCTTGCCGGGAGTGCCGACCATGTTCTTCGCGCTGCTCCACCACGCCAAGGCGGACGGGTACGACACATCGTCGCTCCGACTGTGCGCCTCGGGCGGCGCGGCCATCCCGGGCCAGGTTCTCCTGGCCTTCGAAAAGAAGTTCAAGGCTACGATCCTCGAGGGCTACGGCCTCTCCGAGACGTCGCCCACGGCGACCTTCAACAGCAGTGCCGCCGAGCGCAAGATCCTCAGCATCGGCACGCCGATCTTTGGCGTGGAACTCAAGATCTTTGACGAGATGGACAAGGATCTCCCGCCCGGCAAGGACAACGTGGGTGAGATTGTCATCCGCGGCCACAATGTCATGAAGGGCTATTGGAAAAAGCCAGAGGCGAACGCCGAGGCTTTCAAGGGCGGCTGGTTTCACACCGGGGACCTGGGCTACGTCGACGAGGAGGGTTACTTCTTCATCGTCGACCGCAAGAAGGAGATGATCATCCGCGGCGGCTTCAACGTCTACCCGCGGGAGATCGAGGAGGTCATCTACGCCCACCCCGCGGTGGCCGAGGCGGCGGTCATCGGCATCCCCGACGAGCGCCTGGGCGAGGAGGTCAAGGCTGTGGTTTCGCTGAAGCCAGGGGCCACGGCGACCGAGGAGGACATCATCGCCTTCGTCAAGGAGCGTGTTGCCGCATACAAGTACCCGCGCACTGTCCAGTTCGTGGACACACTGCCCAAGGGTGCAACCGGGAAGATCCTGAAGAAAGAGCTCAAGGCGCAGCTCGAGGCAGCGAAGGCTTGAAGCGCAAGGGGGATCAAGATCCCCCTTACGGAAACCCCCTCTCCCGGCGACGATTAGGAGTTCCGGAAACAAAGTCACGGCCGGGCAGAGCCCGGCCGTCCATGCCACGCGAGCCTTCTCCGAACCCACGATGCTCAGAGAAAGTTGAACGCTCAGCCTTTCTATGAGCCGTTGTCGGCCCGCGATGCCTGGTTTCTTTACGCCGAGCGGCCGCAGACCCCGCTGGCCCTCGGCACGGTCTATGTCTTCGAAGGCGGTTCGCAGGTGCCGGGCGGGCGTGGTGCGCTGGGCGTCGAAGAGACGATCAAGCAGCGGATCCACCTGGTCCCCCGATACCGCCAACGCATCCTCAGGGTGCCTTTCAATCTGGCCCACCCGGTGTGGGTCGATGATCCGCATTTCGACCTGGGCGCCCACATACGCCGCGAGGTCATCCCTCCTCCCGGCGAGGGCGCGGACCTCAGGCGCCTGGTGGCGAGGATCCTCGCGCGACCGCTCGACATGCGGCGACCCCTTTGGGAGATGACCATCATCTCGGGGCTCCGAGGCGGTCGTGTCGTGATCGTCAATCGCGCCCACCACGCCATGGTCGATGGCGTCTCGACAGTGGACATCCTCACGCTCCTCCTCGACACCTCCCCCGAGGGCTACACACCCGAGCCCCCCACCGAAGGCTGGATGCCGCGGCCGGCGCCGACCAACTGGCAGCTCATCCGGCCCATGCTCTGGAACCTCAGCCCCACCGCGAAAACGGAAAGGACCAGGTTGCCGGCGGTCTGGAACACCACTCGATTGCCGTGGTCGCACCTCTTCAAGCTGAGCGGGAAGATGGTCACTCCGCGGCCCGACCTGTTCTTCAACCGCAAGATCGGACCCCAGCGAACCGGCCGTGGCCTCAAGGTGCCGCTCGCCGCCTTCAAGGCGTTGAAGGATCGGTTCGGCTGCACTGTCAACGACGCGGTGCTGGCGGTCGTGTCCGAGGGCCTGCACCGGTGGTTCAAGAGCCGCGGCGAGAGAGTGCCCGAGAAGGTGCGCGTCTTCTGTCCGGTGAGTGTTCGCGGCGAAGAGGGGCGCGGGCGCATAGGCAACCAGATCAGCGGAATGGTGCTCGAGCTGCCCACCGGAGACCTGCCGATCGAGCAGCGCTTGCGGCGGATCAAGATCACGACCGGCGACCTCAAGCGGACCCGGCAGGCGGTCGCAGCCGACAAGCTTGCGGGCCTGGCGGACTGGGCCCCGCCAACGCTCCTCGTGCTGGCCGGCCGCTTGATGTCAACTCCGCAGGGCGGCGCCAACATCAACGTCACCAACGTCCCCGGCCCACAGTTCCCGCTCTATTCGGGAGGGGCTCAACTGCTGGAGGTGTGGCCGTTCGCACCGCTGTATCCAGCGATGGGGCTGGGTGTGGCCATCGTCTCGTACAACGGCGACGCATATTTCGGGCTTACCGCGGACCCAGGCATCGTTCCCGACGTCGAGGAGTTCACAGCCCGGCTGCGCGATGCCGCGGTGGAGTGCGCAGCCCTGGCGGCGGGAGCGCCGCCTACTGGTGCAGGGTGAACCTGATGGCGTTGCGACCGATCGCCAGCAGATCGCCATTCGCCAGCTGCCGGTCGGCGACAGGCTCGCCGTTGACGATCGTGCCGTTCGTGCTGCCCATGTCGCTGATCCAGTAGCCGGCTCCGCGAACTTCGATGCGGCAGTGCCGGCCGGAGGTTGCAGGGTCGGCGATGATCACGTCGTTGTCCGGCGCGCGACCGATCATGATCATGCGGTCCGTAAGTCCGACGACGCGGCCCGCGAACGGCCCGGCCTCGAACGTCAGGCTGGCCGGATGGGCGACCGGCGCCGGCACCCGCTGCAGCGAGACGGTCTTGTGAGGATCTGGCGCCGCCTCCTCCACCCAGGCGGGCGTGATCGAGGTGGCCTCCTCCGCCGGCGCTCCGTTCCCAGGTCCGCGGCGCGGAGAACCTGAGGGCCACGCGACGACCGTCTCCGCAACCGGGTCTGCGGACGCGGGAGCCGGCGAGGCTGGCAGCGGAGCGGCCGGGGCAGGCGCTGATGCCACCGGCTCCGGCGCGGCGGGGGCGGGTTCAGGCGCGGCCGGGGTGGGCTCTGGTGGGGCTGAGGCGGGTGCGGATTCGATGGGCCCAAACAACAGGGCCTCGGGCAGCGCGGGTTCAGGCGGCGCGGGTGCGGGCGGCGCAGGCTCGGGCTGCGCTGCTGCCGCCTCAGGCTCGGCCGCGACCGCTGCCGCCTCAGCTTGAGCCATGGCCGGCTCCGCAGCCTCTGGCTCCGGCTCCACCTCGACCGGCGGCGCTTCGGTCGGAAACTTCGCCGCCCGCACTTTCACGGTGGGCGTTGGCACCGGCGCGTCAGCGACTTCGGTGGCTTCGGTCATCGCCGGCACCACTACCGTGGTGCGCGCGCTTGCAGTCACGTCGGCGGCGGCAGGAGCAGCCACCGCTTCGGCGGCCGCCTCCGCAGCCCTCTCGGCTGAGGCGGTGCCGAGGAAGCGCTCGTACCAACTGGCGATGCGCCGCAGCCGCTCGACCCGGCGGTCCGGCCGGCCGCCGCGCGAGATGTCGTGGGACTCCTCCGGAAAACGGACCAGTTCGACAGTCTTGCCCAAGAGGCGCATGGCGCCGAAAAGCTCCTCGGATTGAGAGATCGCGCACCGAAGATCCATCTCCCCACAGGTCAAGAGGAGCGGCGTCTTGATGTTCTGCACGTAGCGTATCGGCGATCGCTTCCAGAGCTCGTCGAGGTCGGGGTATGGCGGGGGTCCCAGCTCGAGCATGCCCCACAGCACGATGTCGTGCTGCGAGTACTCGCTGACGAGGTTGGAGATGGAGCGCATCGAAACCGCGGCCGAGAAGCGGTCCGTCTGGCCGACCACCCAGTTGGTCATGAAGCCGCCGTAGGATCCGCCACCGACGCCCATGCGCGAAGTCTCGACAAAGCCGGTCCTCTCGATGAGCTGGTCGAGCGAAGACATGAGGTCGATGAAGTCCTTGCCACCCCAGTCACGAACGACCGCCGTGCGAAACACCTCTCCGTATCCGTCCGAGCCGCGGGGATTCATGTAGAAGACGAGGTAGCCCATCCCCACCAGGATCTGGAACTCATGGAAGAAGGCCCACCCGTACTGGCCGTGTGGTCCGCCATGGATCTGCAAGACCAGGGGATACCTGCGGCTGGGATCGAAGCCATCGGGCTTGAGCAGCCAACCCTCGAGTACCCACCCGTCGGGAGCCGTGAACTGATGGCGCTCTGGCTGTGCCACGTAACGGTCGCGGAGCCAAGGGTTGAGATCGGTGAGCCGAGCCTCGGCGCCACCTGTGATGACGTGAAGCTCACCTGGGTTCGTGGTGTCAGATGCACAGAACGCGACGACGCTGTGAGCCACGTCGAAGTCGAATACGCGACGCTGGCCGCCAACCTCCGGCCGCACCTGGCCCTCGAGGTCGACCGAGGAGAGGCCGCTTATGCCCGGGCCGCTGGACGGGAAGTAGAGGCGATCACCCTCCGAGGACCAGCAGATCCGGACTCCGTGACTCGCACGCATGTCCGTGATCAGGCTGTCGCTGACCGCCTGGTCGAGGCCGCTCGTGAGGCAGCGCGGATCACCGCCACCCGCGGGCACCACCCAGAGCCGCTCGATCAGGCCCGCCTCGAGACCGTCGGGCGCAACGAACGCGATCTGGTCCCCCCGCGGCGACCACAGCGGGGCGCTCAGATACATCCCGCCGGCCACCTGGCTGAGCTGGCCCTGCAAATCTACGACGTACAGCTGCTGCTCGCGCCGGAGGTCGCGGTCGGCTTCCGGCCCCATATTGCCGGCGACAGCCAGCCGGCTGCTGTCAGGGGCCCAATCGAAACCGTTGACGTCCCACGACCCATTGGTGAGCTGTTGGGCCTCGCCGCCATTTGCGGCCACCACGAAGAGGTGGCTGTAGCGCCCGTCGACGTAGCCCTGGCCGTCGTGCTTGTAGTCGAGCCGGCGTGCAACGCGGGCGACAGGCGACCGCCGGACCTGCTCCTTGCTCTCGGGTGGTCGCGGGTCGTCGACGACTCCGTCCGGGTCGCCGATCACCGTGCCGATGAAACCGATGTGGCTGCCATCCGGCGACCACGCGGGACTGCCGGCGCCGTCGGGCAGCGAGCTGACCTGGACAGCATCGCCGCCACCAGCTAGATCGAGGACGAAGACCTGATCGGTCGGACCGCGCTTGCTCACGAACGCGAGCCGGCGGCCATCCGGCGACCATTCCGGCGAGTGATCGCGACGAGGGCCGGCGCTGACGTCGAGGGGATCCGGATCCAGCAGTCGACGCACGACCACGCGGCTGCGATTCTGTCTCGATTCTGCGTCGGCCCAGTTCAGCTGATACGCGACCCGCTCGCCATCGCGGCTCAGCCGGACGTGGTCGATCCAGCGAAAACGATAAATATCCTCGGCGCCAATTGGGACGGGCATGGCGTCTCCGCATTTAAGCAGCAATGCGGGTCGCCGTGCGAAAGGAGGCGCCTTGACACACGGCTGTAATGTGACTCGTCGCAGTATTACTAATGGTGTCGTCAGGTAATGGAAATCAAGTGAGCCAGGTCATGGAGCGCAGAGCGGCGCTGCGGGGTTTCGGATCTGGGGCGCTGGCGGGACTGGTGCTGGTCGCCCTTATGTACCTCGCGGACGTCTTCCTCGGGCTTCGGCCCCTGCCGCAGCTGCTGAATCAGCCCCTGCTGGCCGTGATGCCGGGCTTCGTGTTCGGCTTCCTCATCGACACGCTCCAGCACGCAGGCAAGGTGGTGGAGGAGGCGGGCCTGATCATCGCGATGGTGATCGGCCTCGGTGTGCTCGGCGCAGCCTGGGGCTGGGCCAGTCACCGCTGGTCGTCACCCCATCTTCCGCTTGTCTTCGCGGCGGCTGGATGGGTCGTGGTGGTCGTGGTTCTGCTGCCGGTGTCCGGTGTTGGCTTCCTTGGGCTGAACGATGGGCTCGCGACACCCCTGATCTGGGGTGCGCTGTTCGCGATCTACGGCGTGGTCCTCCAGATTGCCGCGCGCCCGGCGAGTGCACCGATCGAAGCCGATCCCGGCCGGAGGCGCGCTTTGAGCCTGGTGCCGATTGGGATTGGAGCGGTGAGCGTAGGTGTGCTCGCCCTGCGGCTCGTGCCCGGCTGGTATCAGGCCATTTTCAAGGCCCCGGAGACCGGCCTCAGAGGTGTGTCCCCGGAGGTGACCCCCGTCGAGAACTTCTACGTCGTCTCCAAGAACTTCAGTGACCCGGTCGTGGACTCGCAGGGCTGGGCTCTCGGCGTCGGTGGGCTGGTAGAGAAGCAGATGAAGCTGTCGCTGGCAGACCTGCGTGCCCTGCCCAGCGCGACCGAGTACGTGACCATGGAGTGCATCAGCAATAACGTCGGCGGGGAGCTGATAAGCACCGGCAGCTTCACAGGGGTCCGGCTGAAGGATCTCCTATCCATGGCAAGCCCTCGCGCGAGTGGCACGTGGGCCGCGTTCAAAGCCCGAGACGGTTACGCCGAGAGCCTGCCCTTGAGCCTGATCCAGGGGGCACCCGAGATCCTGGTGGCATACGACCTCGACGGCTCGCCGCTGCCGATGAGCCATGGTTTTCCAGCGCGGATGCTGATCCCCGGCCACTACGGCATGAAGGGCCCCAAATGGCTCGACTCGATCGACCTCGTGGATCACGAGAGCGGAGGCTACTGGGAACAGCAGGGCTGGGACCACAACGCGGTCGTCAAGACCACGGCTCGATTCGACGCGCCGCGAGATGCCGACATCGTCAAGCTCGGTTCGATCTCCCTGGCCGGCGTTGCGTTCGCGGGCACCCGGGGCATCAGCAGGGTCGAGTACAGCACCGACAGCGGCGCCACGTGGAACGTCGCTGACTTCAAGCCTCCCCTGTCGCAGCTCACGTGGGTCTTATGGCAGGCGACCTGGACGCCCACCAGCGAGGGGGCCTACTTCCTGAAAGTTCGCGCGGTCGATGGCGAAGAGGGGCCGCAGGACCCTAAAGCCGCCGCGAGTTATCCCTCGGGCGCGAGCGGCTACCACACGATCCGGGTCGATGTGTCCAAGACTTAAGGTTCAGCGATAACACCGACGGCAAACATGTAGCCGTTGCCGTCCTCCAACCGGCATTCCCGCCAGCCGTGTTGGAACACCTGGGTGGGCACGTTGACTGGATATCCGCGCGCACGCGCTCGGGCTTCAACCTGGTCGGGATCGAGTCCCAGGATGCGGATCTCGGCGCCGGTGCCGCGTTTACCTGACTCAGCCAGTCGTGCCACCTCCGCAGGGAACCTGTCGTAGGTGTGATCGGCATGCAGCATCACCTGCATCTGATCGCCTAGAAGGGCGGCAAAGTCAGCGTCGTTGTAAACGGCTCGGAGACCCAGCACCTCGATGTAGAAGGGCAGGCTCATCGCCACATCTCGGACAAGAAGGTTCACAGTGAGGCCCTTCAGAGTGCGGGCGTATCGAGGGGCGGGCATCCACGGGTCGCCGGTGCGCTTGCGCATCAGGTGGTCTGTCCGGGGATTAGCTCGACAAGGCGCGGCCTCGGCGGCCGGTGCCAAGGAGCCGACGAGCACGTGAGAGAGCGCATCGCGTAGATGCGTGACCGAGCGCGCGCAGGAGGCGACGCCGGCATCAGCGAAGCCCGGCCGCCTAGGCCGATGAATTGGCGAGCGGTTGCCCCGGACGGACCACCACTACTTCATCACCCAGAGCGCTTTGAGCGTGTCCCAACCCATCTTGAACATCCCCTCCTTGCGGATCATCCGGAGAATATTCGACTGCTTCTTCCATTTCGAGGCTCCATCGACTCGAAAGAACTCGTCGAGCGCGCGATCGGCGACTTGCGGGTACTTCGTGAGCATCTGCGGGTTGTGCTCGAGCAGCGGCACGGCGCCGTCGTACTTACGCATGTCGGCCATGATCCATGAGTGATCGAGCTTGCCCTTGTACTCGGCCAGGCGCCGTTCGGAGAAGTCCCCCAACTCCTTGGCATGGATGACGGTCTGTCCGGCCAGACGGCCCGAGGCCATGGCGAGGTTTGAGCCCTCACGGTGGACCGGGTTCGAAAGCATGGCCGCGTCGCCGCACACAAGATAGCCCGGCCCGTAGACCTTGGGGATGCCACGGTACCCACCCTCAGGGATCAGATGGGCCAGGTACTCGACAGTTTCCGCGCCACGCAGCAAGGGCTGGACGGCGGGATGGCCTTTGAAATGGTTCATGAGATCGTTGGGGCTTCGAAGCGTGGCGTTGAACTCGCTCAGCAGCGCGCCGCCGCCCACCGAAAGCGTCTCCTTGTTGGTGTAGATGAACATGAATCCGGACATGCCCATTGTCGAGTCCCCGAAACACTCGATGGTGCAGCCTTCGCCGGGCTCGCAGTTGAAGCGCTCCTCGATGAGCCCGGAGTCCAGCTGCATGATCTCTTTGACCGCCATCGCGACCTCATTGGGTCGCAGCTTGCGGCGGAGTGGCTTGCCGTGGATGAGGGTCTTCTCCAGGAGGCTCGAGCCAAGTCCGATTCCCTCGCAGACGATCACCACGTCCGCGTAGAGGTCGTCCCCGCGGCCAGTACCGACGCCGACGACCCGGTTGTTCTTGACCACAAGGCGATCGACCACGGTCTCGGGGACAACCACTGCCCCGGCTTTCTCAGCTTGATCCGCAAACCAATTGTCGAAGCGAACACGAAGGACCGAGTAAGAGTGCGGGTGCTCGCGGTTGCGCAGGTTCTTGTAGTCGATTCCGATCGCTGCGTGGGAAGTCATCATCCACCGCCGCTCCTCGATGATCGGACGCTCGAGAGGCGCCTGCTTCCACTCGTCCCCTACGATCTCCTCGAGGTAGTGGTTGTAGAGGATGCCCCCCATCACGTTCTTCGAGCCAGGCTTCTGGCCGCGCTCCAGCAGCGCCACCTGCAGCCCGGCCTTCGCCATCGTGATCGCCGCGGCGGATCCGGCCGGCCCTGCGCCGACGACGATCGCGTCGAATTTCTCGTCGTCTCCCACCGCCGCCAATCCTAAGCGTTGAAATTCGGACTCAGGCGTTGAAACTGATCGGTCTGACCGGCGGCGTGGGTTCTGGCAAGTCCACCGTGGCCGGGATGCTGCGCGACCTCGGAGCGGTGGTGGTGGACGCTGACGAGGCGGCGCATGCCGCGTACGAACCCGGGACCGCGGGATTCGAAGCTGTCATACACGAGTTTGGAATCGAGTACGTCCACGAAGGCCGCATCGACCGCCAGCGCCTGGGCCAGCTCGTGTTCAGCGACCCCGACGCCAGGCGGCGGCTCAACGCGATCGTGCACCCGCTGGTGCGGGAGTGGATGGCGGCACGTACCGCCGAGGCGGCCGAGATGGGTGCGCCGATCGTCGTGCAGGACGTCCCGCTCCTGTTCGAGAACGGGCTCGAGCGGTTGTACTCGTCAGTGATCCTGGTCTACGTTGCGGAGGCGGTCCAGGTGCAGCGTCTCGTCGAGGGCCGCGGTTTCACAGAGGAGCGGGCCCGCGCGATGATCACCGCGCAGATGTCCATCGAGGAGAAGCGCAAGCGCGCGCACCACGTGATCGACAACAGCGGCTCCCTGGAGGGGACACGCGCCCAGGTCGATGAGGTCTGGGCGATTATCGGACGGTGATCGCTCATGCGACGCCGGCGTTCTTCATCCGCTCCAGGCGACCAGCATCCACCCCCACCTCCGCCAGCAGCTCGGCGGTGTGCTGGCCGAGGCGCGGAGCTTCCATGCGCTTCCAGCCTGCCCGGACGGGCACGGCCGGACGGACCTCGACGCCGGTCGAGCTCGTCGTGATGAGGTGGCGCGCGGCGATTTGCGGATGGCGCGCGAGCTCATCGATGTCGAGGACGGGCTCACAGCACACCTCCAGGCCGGCCAGCGCATGCACCCAATCGGACCGCGTCCTCGTCGCGAAGGCAGCTTCCATCTCACGATGAACACGCTCACCGTCTGCTCCCTCCGCAAATTGCAGCGGCACCAGGTCGGGTTTGTTCAAGGCCGTGGCCAGCGCGGCCCAGAACTTGGGCTCGAGCGCGGCTACGCTGTAGAAGCCGCCGTCCTTGCATGCATAGACCCGGTAGCAGGCGTAGCGACCCCCGAGGCGCTGATCGCCTCTGGCCAATGGCTCGCCGGCCCCTTGCAGCGCAAGCGGAATGGCCAGCCACGACAGCGCCGCGTCGGTCATCGAGACATCGAGCCAGCGTCCTTCGCCTCCTCGCAGCACCCCCACCAGCGCTCCCACGATGGCAACTGCCGGCTGGAGACCACCCCCGCCGATGTCGGCGACCTGGACCGAGAGAGGTACCGGCGGTCCGCCGAGCTCGCCGTTGAGGGCGAGCCCGCCCGCGGTCGCCATGTAGTTCAAGTCGTGCCCGGCGCGCGAGGCGAATGGCCCGTCCTGTCCGTAGCCGGTGATCGAGCACATCACCAGCTTCGGATGGCGAGCGTGCAGCACAGCCCATCCCAAACCCAAGCGGTCCATGACGCCGGGCCGGTTGCCCTCGACAAGGACGTCGGCGCGTTCTGCGAGCTGCAGCAGCAGATCGCGACCCTCCGCGGACTTGAGATCGAGCGTGTGGCTCCTTTTGTTGCGATTGAGTGCGTTGAACCAGACGCTCTGGCCATCGATCAACGGGGGCGTCCAGCGCAAATAGTCCCCGCCGTCGGGGTCCTCGACCTTGATCACGTCCGCGCCCATGTCGGCCAGGAGCATCGTGCAGAAGGCGCCCGGCAGCAGCCTGGTCAGATCGAGGACCCGTATACCGCTCAGTGGCATCGCGGCTCAATTGTGGGCAACCTAGGTTCGAGGTGGCAATTGCCCTCCCCCGCCTGCGGGGGAGGGGCGGGGGTGGGGGTGTGTCGGTGGAGACAATCGCCGCCCCACGTGCGTTAATACAGCGTGAAAGCCGCGAACCACAGGATGCGATCCAGCAGCTCCCGTCTCAATGAGATGACGATCAAGGTCCCTGGCCCGTTTGCGGGGATCTCAGACCTGGGGTTCACCGCCCAGTACCGCGCCCAGGAGCTCAACCAGCCGCTGCGCGACGTGCCCCTGCTCATCGAAGGCCCCCGCCCACCGATGCGCCGGCTTACCGAGATGCTCCGGCTGCTGCGGGATTCACAGGCATCCGCCTACGCCTGGACCGACCCCATCATGCTCAGCGATGAGGTCATCGTCCTGGCTTTTCGTGATCGCAGCCTGGCGGGCCGAACGCTTTCCGATGGAGCTCCCGCGCACGGGCAGTACGTCCTCAACCTGGTCCGCCCGGTGGTCTTCCCCTTCCTGCACGACTGCGCGGTGATCGCTGATCTGCGGCTGTCGGATGTCATCGAGATGCGTGTGAGCACCGAGCGGACCACGATCGCCGCCATCGAGCTGCCCCTAGACGAGATCGTGGAGTCGAACGGAGACCGCCTGCTCTGGCAGCTGGCCGGCTAGCTTGTAAGACCCACAGGTCGCCTTCAGGCCGGATTCATTCCGGCCGCACCCCCCGCGACCACAACGCGGGGACCCAGCTGGACTTCCAAGCGCCTCCAGGCGTGGCCGCAAACAGGAGGGGGTCCACCTTTGGGGTCCCCACGCGCAGCGTGGGAGGGACTCTGTCCTCACCCGCGCTTTTAAGGGGTTTTCGAGGGCGTAGGCGAAGGGGTCCTGGCCGGGCTGCTCGTCTGGGCGGCGCTCGCGGTGCGTGCGCTCGTGACGGTGTTGATGGTCGGGACAGCGACTGGGCCGGGGCCCTGGTTGGCAAAGTACAGTGCCAGCGGCACGATGATCATGCCCACGATCACGGTGAGAACGAACGTCACCGCCCCCCACTCACGCCTGACGAAACTCCAGTTCACGAGCCGTGAATTCTAGCTAGAACCAGGCGTCGCCATCAGGCCGGATTCATTCCGGCCGCCACACCGCGTGCTACTTCCAAGCGCCTCCCAATCGATGTGTGGGAGAGGAGGGGGTACCGCGGGGGAGGACTCTGTCCTCACCCGCGCTAATAGTCGTCGTCCGAGGAGGCGCCTTCTTCTTCCTTCTTCTTGCGCTGGTTCAGGAGGCGGATGAAGTCCTGGGCGCGCGCGAGCGCCTTCCAGCGCTCCGGAAAAAAGTCCTGGACCAGTATCTGCTTGTCTGGCAGCTGGTAAACGGTGACGCACCACTTGTTGAGGGTGCGCGAAACCTCGACCTCGAAGTCCTTCTCCGTGGTCTCATACCGCACAACTTTGTCGTCGTCGAATCGTCTTCGTCCTGAAACAGCCATAGGTAATTCACTCGGGCGGGGATGCGGCTCATTGAGCGACTTTGATTATAGCCCGCCTGCGTGGGCTCCCAAACCGCCTGCGACCGTGGCGCGGAGCTACTCTCCCCCCAACAGGTCGCGAAGCAGCGGCTCCAGCTGCTCACGGAACCCCTCGCGCTTCATCGCTAGGGCGAGGTTGGCCCTCAGATATCCGGCGACAGTGCCCAGGTCGTAGTAGTCGCCTTCGAACTCGAGCGCCACCACCCTCGAGCTGGTCAGCGTTCGCCGGACAGCGTCGATGAGTTGGATCTCGTTGCCCGCCCCAGGCTCGGTTCGGCCGAGCTCCTCGAAGACAACCGGCAGGAGGACGTAGCGGCCGAGGCTGGCAAGGTCGGACGGCGCCTCGCCCGGGGCCGGCTTCTCGACGACGTCAGTGACCTCGTGCAGCCGACCTTGCGAGCGACCCGTGGCGATGATGCCGTAACGGCTGACCTGCTCCTTGGGGACTCGCCGCGCCGCGAGGACCGTTGCACCCGTCTCGTGGTAGGCGCGAATCAGCTGCTGCAGACAGGGTTCGGTGCCCAGGATGACGTCGTCCGGCAGGAGAGCGGCACAAGGCTCGTCGCCGACCAGACGCCGAGCGGTCCAGATGGCATGTCCAAGGCCGCGCGGCTCCCTCTGCTGGATGTACGAGATATCGACACGATTGCTCAGAACATCGACCTCATTCAGGATCGCGAGGAGATCGGTCCTGCCGCGTTCCTGCAGGTAGTGTTCGAGCTCGACCGAGCGGTCGAAATGGTCGACGATGGCTCGCTTGCCACCGCCGGTGACCATGATCACCTCTTCGATCCCTGATGCGATCGCCTCCTCGACGCCGTACTGGATGGCGGGCTTGTCGACGAGCGGCAGCATCTCCTTCGGCATCGCCTTGGTCGCCGGCAGGAAGCGGGTACCCAGGCCGGCTGCGGTGATGACGGCTTTGCGGACCCGAGGGTGAGTCATGGTCGACAATCTAAGGCGTGAGTATCGAGCAAGGGATTCAGCCGGGATTGGAAGGGCGCACCGAGCGCGTCGTGGAGGGTGAGCTGCTCACCAGGCACGTGGGCGGCAAGGGCACGTTTTCAACGCCGGCCATGGTGGGCCTGATGGAGATCACCTGCCACCTTTCGCTGGAGGGCCTGATCCCGGCGGGCTATACCACGGTCGGCTATGAGATCCATGTGCGTCACCTCGCCCCGGCGGCTCCAGGCAGCACCGTGGTGGTCACGAGCACCCTGACCGAGGTCAAGGGCAGCAAGCTTTATTTCGACGTCTCCTGTCTCCAGGGCGACAAGCTGCTCGGCTCGGGCATCCACAAGCGCGCCATCGTTCCAGCCAATTTCTAGACCGCACCGAACCAGTGCCTAGGTTGGCTTCGGTTTGCGGCGCTTTTCCGCCAGGTGCAGCGCCAACTTCTTAAGGCCCGGGTTGACGGCTACGACCTTGGGGCCGCGAACCTTCCTGTCGCGGGCCTTGACATGCGCGCTTTCGCGAGGCGACACGCGCTCGAGTTCATCGCTCATCACTCGATGGTACTAGGCCGATACGCGCCGATTCCCCACCCTGCCCCTCCCGTTTGAGGGGGGACGTCCCCCCTCAGCCTGACGTGCGCCAAACCGGCGTGTACTCTGAAGCCGTGCCGGCCAACGGGGTCACAGGGGGACAGGAATGAAGGCCTACGTCCTGATCAACGCATCGCCAGGACGCGCGCTCGAGGTCGCCAAGAAGATGGAAGGGGTCAGCGGAATCTCCGCGGCGGATGCGATCACCGGCGAGTACGACGTCATCGCAGTGTGCGAGGCCGCCGACGTCAACTCGATCGGTACGCTGATCGTCGACAAGATCCAGAAGATCGACGGCGTTTTCAAGACCGTCACCTGCCTGGCGGTCAGATAACCCGACCTAAGCCGCCCCGCCGACCACCTTTCGGGTTTCGATAAACGCCCGCACGGCCCTTTCCAGGTCGTCTCGCGAATGGGCCGCGGAGACCTGCGCACGGATGCGCGCCATGCCCTGCGGCACGACTGGGAACGAGAAGCCGACCACGTAGACGCCGTTGGCGAGCATGACCTCGGCCATCCGCCCGGCACGCGCCGCGTCGCCGACCATAACGGGCACGATCGGGTGTTCGCCGGGCAGGATCTCGAAGCCTTCTTCCGTCATCCGGGACCGAAAGAACGCGGTGTTGTCACGCAGCCTCTGCCTCAATTCTTTCGCCGACCGCATGAGCTCGAGCACCTTGAGGCTGGCGGCGACGATCGGAGGCGGCAGCGAGTTTGAGAAAAGGTAAGGACGCGAGCGCTGCCGCAGCATGGCGACGAGCTCTCCTCGTCCCGAGACGTAGCCGCCGCTGGCGCCACCGAGGGCCTTGCCCAAGGTGCCCGTGATCGCGTCGATACGGCCCATCACGCCATGGTGCTCATGGGTCCCGCGGCCGCCATCGCCGATGAACCCCACCGCGTGCGAGTCGTCGACCATGACGAGCGAGTCGTATCGCTCCGCGAGAGCGCAAATGTCTGGCAGCGGGGCGAGGTAGCCGTCCATCGAGAAGACGCCGTCGGTGACGACGATCCTGTAGCGTGCCCCCGCGCTGTCCTTGAGCTGTCGCTCGAGGTCCTCCATGTCACGGTTCGCGTAGCGCAGGCGTCGCGCTTTGCAGAGGCGGATGCCGTCGATGATGCTGGCGTGGTTGAGTGCGTCCGAGATGATCGCGTCCCGCTCGTCGAAGAGCGCTTCGAAGATGCCTCCGTTGGCGTCGAAGCAGGACGAATAGAGGATGGTGTCCTCTGTGCCCAGGAAGTGCGTGAGCGCCGCCTCCAGCTCCTTGTGGATCTCCTGCGTACCGCAGATGAACCGCACCGAAGCCATCCCGTAACCCCAGCGGTCGAGCGCCTCCTTCGCGGCCGCCACCACCGCTGGATGATCAGCAAGTCCGAGGTAGTTGTTGGCGCACAGGTTCAACACCTCACGATCGAGCACGCCCACCACCGAGCCCTGTGGGCTGGTCAGGACTCGCTCCGGCTTCTCCAGCCCGGCGCTGCGGATCTCGGCAAGCTTCGACACGAGGTCGGACCGCATCCGTTCAAACATTCGAGTCCCCCCTGCTTACTGGACAGTCCAGTCCAGCACCACCTTCCCGCATTGGCCGGAATGTGCGACGGCGAAGGCTTGCTCGAACTGGTGATAAGGAAAGCGGTGGGTGATGACCGGCGATATGTCCAACCCGGTCTGCGCGAACACTGACATCTCGTACCACGACTCGAAGATCTGGCGCCCGTAGACCCCTTTCACGGTGAGCATCTTGTAGACGACCTGCGTCCAGTCGATGGCGAACTCTTTGGCGGGCAGACCCAGCACGGCGATCCGGCCGCCGTGCGACATGTTAGCGATCATCTCGCGCAGGGCACTCGCCTGGCCCGACATCTCGAAAGCGACGTCGAAGCCCTCCTTCATGCCCAGCTCCTTCTGCGCCTGCGGCAGCGTCGTCGTGCGTACATCGACAGCCAGCGTCACCCCGGCCTTGCGGGCAAGCTCGAGCCGATAGTCGCTTATGTCTGTGATGACAACGTGGCGGGCCCCGGTGTGGCGTGCCACCTGTGCAGCCATGATGCCGATGGGTCCTGCTCCGGTGATGAGCACGTCCTCTGCCACGACAGAGAACTGGGTCGCGGTGTGGACCGCGTTGCCGAAGGGATCGAAGATGGCGGCGACGTCGAGGTCGATCTTGGTCAGATGCGGCCACAGGTTGCCGGCGGGCATCACGATGTACTCGGCGAAGGCGCCGTCGCGCTGCACGCCGATCCCAACGGTGTTCGCGCAAAGGGCTCGCCGGCCGGCCATGCAGTTGCGACAGCGGCCGCAAACGATGTGCCCCTCGGCCCCCACGATCTCGCCGGGGTAAACCGACTCCACACCGTCGCCCAGCTTCGCCACCTCGCCGACAAACTCGTGGCCGACCACAAGCGGGGGATGGATGGTCGCCTGCGCCCACTCGTTCCAGCTGTCGATGTGAAGGTCGGTGCCGCAGATTCCGGTGCGCAGCACCCGGATGAGCACCTCGCCGGGGCCGGGTGCGGGATCGGGGACGTCCTGCAGCCGCAGGCCAGGTCCGTCGTTCGCTTTGACCAGCGCCTTCACTCCGGCGGAAGCGTAGCCTGCCGCAGCTGCTATTGCCCTCCCCGCTCTGGCAGGGGTGGGGAAGGCTCGGCCGACGTGACAGTTCGAGCTTCAGAGAGGTCCCGGTCCGGTTCCGCGGGCTTCGCAGTTTCCGGTTCGGAGGACTCCCCGGTTTCGGGAACATCAGCCGCGGGCTCGGGCGCGGCGGGCCGCGGCTTGGGGACCACGCCCGGAAGACTGGCCAGCCATTGCGCCATCTGCGGCATCGCCTGCTCGAAGCTGCCCACTGACGGCGACCATGTCAGCTCCCGCCGCGAGCGCGAGTCGTCATAGAGATGGGGCTTGCCGATGACATCGACGGCGAAGATGCCCGGCCAGACGGGAGCCCCTATCGCGGTGATCGTTTCCTCGGCGAGCGAGCCCAGATAGGACAGGTCGTAGGGCAGAGAGATGATGCGGCTGGGAATCGACACCTCCCTCGCGGCCAGCTCCAAGAAGTACCGCCAGCTGCTGTCGAAGCCCGCGACCAGGTAGCTGTGTCCGGGCCGGCCCCGGTCGCCGGCGGCGAGGCACGCACGGCCGACGTCGGCGGCAGTTATGAATGTCTGCGCGGCGCGGCCACCCCCCGGCAACCACAACCTCCCCTGACTGAGGGATCTCATGAGCCGGGGCAGGAGCCAGTCCTCGCCGACACCGAAGACTCTTGCCGGCCTCACCGTGACCACCTCGAGGTCCTGCGCCGCCTCCCGCAGCCAGCGCTCCTCGAGCAGCTTGAGTCGTTCGTATGCGTGCACCGGGTGCAGCTTCGCCTTCTCCGTGATGCGCACGAAGTGATCGGGACCGTACACATCCGCAGTGGACAGATGGACCATGCGCCTCACGCCCGATCGGCGGGCCGCCTGCACGACGCGCTCCAGCAGTGACGGCACGGCCTTGCGATAGCGAAGGCGCCGTCCGGGCGACCACACCTGGGCGCAGAAATGGACGACGTCGACCGATGTCATCGCGTCGGCAAAGGTCTCGTCATCAACGTCGGCGTTGAGCTCAATCACGGGCACCTCTACCGCGAGCGCACGAGAAACGCTGTCCCCGATGAACTCTCCAGCGCCGATGACCAAATGCAAGGCCACCGGATACTAATGAACCTGAGCAAGCGTTGCCTTTAGGCCGGATTCATTCCGGCCGTCACCCTAGCGTCCACCATCCAATCGCCTCCAGACACTGCGCAGACACGGAGGGGGTACCACGGGGGAGGCCTGCCTCCCCCGTGCTCTCTACCGGCGGCGGCGCAGTCCTGATGTGATCGCGCGCTGCACGTTCTCCACCATCTGGGTGACACGGCGGCTCACCGACCACCAGGCCGGCGGATCGGGGTAAACGGGAGGGCCGATCGTCACGTCGATGCGGGTGAACGGGCGCAGGCGATCGGTGCCGCGGACGGCGATCGGGCAGACAGGTACTCCAGCCTGGAGCGCGAAATGTCCGATCCCGGTCTTCAAGGGCCTCAGGCCGCGGCCCCTCGAGTACCGCCCCTCGGGGAAGATCAGCACCACCCCGCCACGCGCAAGGATCTGGTAGACGGTCCGCAGCCCTGCCTCATCCAGCTCCCCTCGGTGCGGTGAGATCGGGAACACGCCGATCAGCGGCAGCAGACGCCGCTTCCATGCACGGTTGAAGACAGTCTCGCGCTTGGCCATCGTGTAGACCATCGGCACCTCCGGCAAGAACGGGATGATGAAGGCCGGGTCGAACCATGCCTGGTGGTTGGCGCCGATTATGAACGGCGGCACGGGGATGTTCTCAATGCCGGCGGCGGTGACCCGAAAGAGTCTCAAGACAAGCCAGCGCACAAGACGCCGCACCAGCCGGTACAGGCGCGGCGGCCGCTTCGGGTCGGGATGGACAAGGGGATCCAACGGCGCATCGACCAGCGCGCGATATTCGGGTCCTTGGTAAGGGCGCCCGGGGGGCAGGGGGGTGTGCCGGGAGCTGGCTCCGCCAGGCCCGGCGCCCTTAGGGGGGACGTCCCCCCTCAAAAGGGACCCGCTAGGAGAGGAAGTTGAGGAGGACGCGGTTGAACTCCTCCGGGCGTTCGGCCTGCGGGGTGTGGCCGGCGCCCTCCATCACTGCCAACCTCGAGTGCGCGATGAGAGAGTGGGCACGAGTGGCATGCGCAACGGGAAACAGCGGGTCGTCAGCGCCCCAGATCAGCTGCACCGGGACTTTGATCTCCTTGAGCCGCCGGGTCAAGTCGTATTGCGCGCTCAGCAGCGCCCTTGGCGTCACGAGCGAGCGGACCGTCGCAAGGTAGGCGTCTTGGTAGCCCTGGGCGGAGTACATCTCACGCAGGTGGCCCAGGTATTCGTCGTCCATCGTTAGCTTCAGGTCCGCGCTGGCGCCCTGGTAGCGGGCTGCCAGTCGCCGGATCATCGGAGGTGGCGCCCAATGCAGGGCGTCGCGAGCCACCTTCATGAAGGCCTCGCCCACCCGCGGCAGGGTGATGAGGCCGTACGTCAGCTGCACGCTTGGCCGGCCCAGGCCAAGGGCGTTGACCAGGACGAGCTTGCTGACGCGCTTCGGATGCTCGAGTGCGAGCTCCAGAGCCACGCGCCCTCCCAATGACGCGGCCACGACCGCCGCCGCTCGCAGCCCGCGACCCTCCATGTAGCGATCGATGAAACGTGTGAAGTACGCGATGCCGTATCGTGCCCGCGGTTTCTCGCTGCGGCCAAAGCCCGGCAGGTCAGGAGCGTAAACGCGGTGACGCGCGGCGGCCGGCCCCAGGTTGAATCGCCACTCCATGTAGCCCGAAGAGCCGAGGCCGTGGATGAACAGCACCGGGCGGCCTCGACCCCCCTGCACGTGATGCACGCTCAGCGACCCGCTGTGGATCATTTCTGATGTCAGCGTTTTGGGCGGTCGCCCCAGCGCAATCACTGATGCGGAAGGATACGGGCAGGCCGGCGCAAGCCGACGATCGCATCAGGGGAACCGAACCGGGCCCTCCGCCGTCCGCGGATCACGGTCACGAAGCCGGGTCCCGCAGCGTGCCAACCTTCCCCGTCCCACACGGCGGCGCTGCGTTCATCGATTCCCAACAGGGTCAGGTCTGGAGCCGCCTCTTGCGCCGAGTCCACCCAGCGTTCACCGAACGTGTCGAAATGCGGCAGCACCGCCGTCCGCGCCATCACACCCAGGGCATCGGCTGGGCGCCGGCGAGCGCGATTGGGCCAGGTCGCCCGCACCAACGTGTGGCTGCACAGCGCCATCGCTCCCGCGGACGATCCAGCCAGAACGGCGCCGTGCCGCCAAGCCTCGAAGATGGCTCGCCAGACCGCCGATCCGCGTAGGACCTGCGCCACCAGGCCCGGATCGCCGCCCACCAGGTAGAAGAAGGTGCCGGCGCGAGCCTCCGCGGCCAACGTTGGTGAGGTGGCATCGCTGCGCTTGAGCACCCGCAGCTCGTGCAAATCGAGGCCGAACTGGCTGAACCATTTCGTGGCATGCGCCACTGACCTTTCGGGTTGCTGGCGCGCCGCGGCGGTCGGGACCACATAGGCCAGGCCCGAACCCACGGCGCGGGCGAGCAGGCGGTCCTGCTCTTCGTTGCCGGGATTGAACTCGTTCCCCCCGACCAAGGCGAGCAGTCCTGGCACGTCCCTAGGATATGGGTGTGCCCCCCGCCTCCCAAAATCGGGTGCGGATCGCGCCCAGCCCCACCGGCTTCGCTCACCTGGGCACGGCCAGCACCGCGCTCTACAACCTGCTCTTCGCTCGCGCCCATGAAGGCGCGTTCGTGCTGCGCATCGACGACACCGACGTCGAGCGCAACCGGCCGGAGTCTGAGCTCGTCATCTACGACTCCCTGCACTGGCTGGGCCTGGACTGGGACGAAGGGCCCGACAAGGGCGGCCCCGAGGGCCCCTACCGGCAGTCCGAGCGGCTGGACATCTACAAGCAGAACGCGGCTAGGCTCCTGGCGGAGGGAAAAGCCTATCGATGCTATTGCACGCCTGAAGAGCTGGATGCGGAACGCAAACTCGCCCAGGCGGAAAAGCGGCCTTATAAGTACTCGCGCCGGTGCTTGCACGATCCGCCAAGGGGCCGCATCGAATTCACTGTGCGATTTGAAGTGCCGGGCGGCGAGGTCAAGTTCACCGACATGATCCGTGGCGAGATGGCGTTTGACGCGGGTCTCATCGGCGACTTCATCATCGTCAAGTCGGATGGCTTTCCGACCTACAACTTCGCGAGTCCAGTGGACGACGCAACCATGAAGATCACGCACGTGATCCGCGGCGAGGAGCACCTGTCCAACACCCCATACCAGCTCATGCTGATCGACGCGCTCGGTTACTCGAGACCGCTCGCGTATGCGCATATGCCGCTGATCCTTGCCGGCGACGGCAGCAAGATGTCGAAGCGCAAACACGCGGAGCTCAACCTCATGCTGTACCGCGAGCAGGGCTACCTGCCGGAGGCGCTGCTCAACTACCTGGTCCTGCTGGGTTGGAACCCAGGCACATCACAGGAGATCTTTTCCTTCGACGAACTGATCCGGGTCTTCTCTTTCGAGCGCGTTCAGCACGGCGGCGCGAGATTCGATTGGGAGAAGCTCAACTGGATCAACGGCGAGTACATTCGTGCGCTCGACGACCACGACCTGGCCGAGCGCCTGAGACCGTTTCTGCCCCACCTGGACGAGGCCACCATCCTGAGGGCTGTCCCAGCGCTCAAGACGCGACTACCCAAGCTCGCAGCCGCCGCCGATCTGCTGGAATACCTGTGGACGGACCCGGCCTCCCCTACGCTCGAACCGGACGCCATCGACCGCATCAAGACCGCGTCGGCCGCCTTGAAGAACGTACCCTGGGAACCGCAGCCGATCCATGATGCGCTGATGAAAATCGTGGAGGCTTCCGGGCTCGGTCCGAACAAGACCTTCATGCCCATCCGGCTCGCCGTGACCGGCAAGAAGATCTCGCCTCCTATCGACTACACGCTGGCGCTGCTGCCGCGGGACGCGGCGCTGATGCGCCTGGCCAGAGCTGCGGCTTCTCATTGATCCCGGTGACGATCGTCATCGACCTCGACCCGAATCTCTTCCAGATCGGGCCTTTCCTGATCACGTGGCACGGCGTTTTCTCCGTGCTGGGCATCCTCGCCGCCGCCCGCCTTGGACTCTGGCTGCTCGGCGATGACGGCGTCGATGTCAGCCGAGGCTCCGATCTGGCCGTCTGGATGGTCGCGATCGGGCTGGTCGGCGCTCGCATTCTCTTCATCTGGGAGAACTTCAAGCTCTTTGCGGGCAACCTCGGGCGCATGTTCCTCATCACTGAGGGCGGCATCAGCCAATGGGGCGGGCTCTTCGGTGCGATGGTCGGCGCTTACATCTGGTCTCGGCGCAAAGTGTTGTCCTTCTGGAAGATCATTGACGCCGGCGGTCCGGCGGCCATGATCGGTCTCGCTATCGGCCGGGTCGGCGACATCATCAACGGCGAGCACCACGGCACGCCGACGAACCTGCCTTGGGGCGTCGAGTACGTCAACGCTCACACGCGCGGCCAGCCGGGCATAGTCGTGCACCCGGAGGTCGCGTACGAGATGTTCCTCACGCTGCTTCTGCTTGGGGCCGTGCTGCCGTTCCACAAACGGCTCAAGGCAAGGTTTCCAGCGGGCGTGCTCGGACTTGCGTATCTAGGGCTCTATGCAGCCGGTCGCTTCTTCCTCAGCTACCTTCGCACTGATCCGGCGGTGTTCGCCGGCCTGCGGCAGGCACAGCTCGCCTCGCTGCTGATGGTGGCGATCGCCGTGGTCGCCGTACCGATCTTGATGCGTCGGGCCACTCCGTCTGAGCCAGAGCCCGCGAAAGCGGCTTAGCGATCGCAGTCGACCGGCAATCGTGCTCTCAGCCCCTCACCCTGGCCCTCTCCCCATGTGGGGAGAGGGGAGAGAGCGCAGTACGCGGAGCGCCAGGCCTGGCGAGCGCGGATCGTGCTTGAAGTAGACATGCACCTCTTCGTGACCGCCAACGACGGCCTTGATCTCGCCCAGCCAGGGCTTGAGCGATCGCTGCGTATAGCCGCGCCGCAACCGGAAATACGCAACCGGTCCGATCTCCATCAGGGGCGCCCGCGGCCACTTCTCCTCGTCGGTGACCACCAACGCTCCGCCATGCTCTTGGAGGACGCGGTAGGTTTCCTGATGAAACCACGACTCGTGCCGGAACTCGGCTGCGACTTGGTGACCAAGGGCACCGAGCAGCGAGTCCAGCAGCGTCACGTTGCGCTGGCGCACCGGTGGAAACTGCAGCAGGATCGGGCCGAGGCGACCACTCAGAGGAGCCATACGCTCGCCGAAGATCACTGCCAGCCCGACGCGATCGAATCCTTCTGCCGAATACGTGAGCCCGCGATGAGCCTTCATGCAAAAACGGAAGCCCGGCGGCGCGCCAGCCGCCCACTTGACCAGCGTTGAGGGTGGCGGCATACGGTAGAAGCTTCCGTTCAGCTCGACGCCGTTCAGTCGCTCTGAGTAGTAGGGGAGCATGCGAGCGGCTGGAAGGTCGGCGGGATAGAACGTCCCCTTCCAGCTCGCGTAGCTGAACCCGGAGGTGCCCGCGAACAGCCGACCGGCTATGACGACTTCCTAGCCGTTGCGCCAGTGGCAATTGCCCTCCCCACTTCCACCCCACGGAGTCTTCGACTCCGCGGGGACCCCTGAGAAGGGAGGGGAGGGGCAGGGGTGGGGTCTGGCGCGTCATATGCGCGCCCTTTCATCACGCGCTCATGCAACTGGCCGCAGGCCGCGTCGGCCTCACGGCCGCGCGTGTCGCGAACGGTGACGTTCAACCCCTGCGCCTCGACCAGCTCTTTGAAGCGCCGCACGCCGCTGCGGTCCGGTGCCCGATACGGCGTGTCTTCGACGGGATTGAAAGGAATCAGGTTCACGTGCGCCAGCTCGCGCGCGAGCAGGCGTCCCAGCTCCCTGGCGTCACGCTCGGTGTCGTTGACACCGGCCAGCAGCACCCACTCATAGCTCACCCGACGCCCCGTCTTCTCTGCGTAGCCCTGAGCGGCGGCCATCAATTCACCCAGCGGGTATTTGCGGTTGATGGGCACCAGCACGTCGCGGAGCTCGTCCCTCGCCGCGTGAAGAGAGATCGCCAAGGTGACCGGCAGCTTGGCCTCGCCGAGTTGAGTGATGCGTGGGACCAAGCCGCTCGTTGAGACGACGATCCTGCGCGGGCTGATGCCCAGCAGATCGGGATCGGTGAATCGCCGCACCGACTCCACCACCGCGGAGTAGTTCGCGAACGGCTCGCCCATGCCCATGAACACGATGTGCGACAACCGCCTGCCCTCCGCCTCGAGCGCTCGAGCGGCGTCGAGGGCTTGCTCCACGATCTCGTGTGCCTTGAGGTTGCGCCCAAATGGAAACTTCCCGGTCGCACAGAAAGGGCAGCCGATCGGGCAGCCCGCCTGCGACGAGATGCACAGCGTCGAGCGGTGTGCGTAGCGCATGACGACCGCCTCCACAGAGTGTCCGCCGTCGAGCTCATAGAGGGTCTTGGTCGTGAGGCCCCGATCCGCCTTGGACACCGCGACCGGCCGCAGCGAGGTGATCCGGAAGCCTCGATGCAGCGCCAACCGCAGTGGCTTGGGGAGGTCGTGCATGTCCTCGAACGAAGTGGCGCCTCGCGCCAGCCAGCCCCAGATCTGTCGCCGCCGGTAGGCAGGGGCGTCGTTGGCCCCGAGCCAGGATTCGAGCTCGATCGAAGGCAGCGACAGGATCGCGGGTGTGAGGTCGGTCACGCCGCCTACGATACCGAGCGCTCGAACCCCCACCCCTACCCCTCCGTTTGAGGGGGACGTCCCTCTGAGGGGGGATCTCCCCCGTCAGGGCGCCGGGCCTGGCGAAGCCAGCTCCCGGCGAACCCCCCTGCCTCAGGGCGCCGGGCCTGGCGAAGCCAGCTCCCGCACGCACCCACTACGAAATCGGAGGAGAGCCATTGGCACTCCGAACGTAGATCTCCTCACCATCAGCATGTCGCACGCGTACCTGGCCCTCGTCGACGAGCTTCTTCACGTGCGCACGCAGCGTCATCTCCGCCGCCGGCACGAGAT
>WNFB01000355.1_pt1 | contig 35121 bp, 31 predicted proteins | sample 5400501 | NCBI WGS metagenome assembly WNFB01 (sample SAMN13153341, study PRJNA577476) | soil metagenome | isolation source: 200 cm saprolite under Douglas fir tree site 2 hole 1 | place: USA:California | collected 2015-04-18
CTGAACCGCGCGATGCCCCTGCGCGACTTTCTCCGGACCCTCATCTTCACGCCCTACGTGATGCCGATCGTCTCGACGGCGCTGATCTTCAGCTTCATCTACCAGCCGGATATCGGCGTCCTCAACGCTGCCTTCCACGCGTTCGGGCTGCCCAAGATCGACTGGCTCAACTCGCCACGCGCGATCATGCCGGCGATCATCCTCTACAGCGTCTGGCAGCACACCGGCTACAACACGGTGATCTTCCTGGCGGGCCTCAGCAACCTCGCGCCCGAGCTCGACGAGGCGGCCCGGGTCGACGGGGCGAGGTCGTGGACGAGGTTCTGGCGGATCACATGGCCGTTGCTGAGCCCGACGACCTACTTCGTGCTCCTGATCAACATCATCGGCTCCTTCAAGGTCGTCCAGCCGATCCTCATCTTCGCAGGCGGGGTCGGAGGCGCCACCTCTGGCGGCGGTGGCCCGGACAAGGCGGCCGAGACGATCGGCTACTACCTATACGTCCAGGCGTTCTCTTTCTTCCATGCCGGCTACGCCTCGGCGATCTCGGTGATGCTCTTTCTGATCATCCTCGTGATCACAGGGGTCCAGATGGGCATTCTCTCCCGGCGGGTTTTCTACCGATGAGCGCTCGCGCTCGCCGTCGGGTTCTGGAGCTGGTCCCCCGCTACCTGGTGCTCATTCCGTTCGCCGCGCTCTTCGTCTTTCCCTTCTACTGGATGGCCGTCATCTCGCTGGGGACGCTGCAGTCGGTGTTCGTCTTCCCGCCCTACCTTTACCCGCTCGGGCATTGGGAGAACTACCTGTCCGCGGTGGGCGCGCTGGCCGACCCCTCGACCGGGCAGTTTCTGCAAATCCCATGGGCGCGGTACTTCCTCAACACGATCATCGTCGCCGGTGGTACGACGGTCCTGGTACTCGTCACCTCGGTCCTCGCCGGCTACGCGTTCGCCTCGATGCCGTTCCCCGGCAAGACGGTCATCTTCGGGATCGTGCTGGCCATCTACATGGTCCCCACCGAGGTCACCCTGGTCCCCAACTTCATAATCCTCGCCAACCTTCACTGGATCGACAGCTACCAGGCCCAGATCGTGCCCTTCGGCGCTTCGGTGTTCGGCATCTTCCTGATGCGCCAGTTCTTCCTGGGCCTGCCCCACGAGCTCTGGGAGGCGGCTCAACTGGACGGCACCGGGCACCTCCGCTTCCTGTGGTCGATCGCGGCGCCCCTGGCGCGCCCACCCATGGTCACGATTGCGCTCTTCCACTTCGTCGCCGGTTGGAATGCCTTCCTCTGGCCCCTCATCGTCACCAACAGCGACAACTACCGGCCGGTCCAGGTCGGACTCCAAGCCTTCAGCTACGCCGACGCCACCAACCCGGTGCTCCACGCGGCTGGAAGCTTGATTGTCACGCTCCCGATCCTCATCATCTTCCTGTTGGCCCAACGGCAGATCGTTGGCGGGATCGCCGCAAGCGGGATCCGTGGCTAGTCGGTTGGCACTGGAGGGGGTGTTTTGACAATGAGAGGCACAAGACTGTTGAGCTTCCTGGCCGCCTTGCTCATGGCCGCCTGCGGCGGCACCAGCGCCCCGGCCCAGCTCGGCGCACTAAAGACCGCGGTCCAGGTCACCTTCTGGCATGCCCTCAGCGGCAACCTTGCTGCGGAGCTCAACACGCTCACCGACAAGTTCAACTCGAGCCAGACCACCGTGCACGTGAACCTGGTCGCCAAGGGCGCCTACACGGACCTCAACAAGGCGATCCTCACCGGCCTAGCCGCTGGCCAGCCGCCCGACCTCGCGCAGTGCATCGAGACCGACGCGGCAAAGTACAACAGCTCCAAGGCCCTGGCCGACCTGACGCCCTACATCAACGCGGCGGACGGCCTGAGCAGTGCAGACCTGAAGGACATCTTCCCGGTCATGCTCAACGCCGCCAAGATCAAAGGGACCTACTACGAGTTCCCCTTCAACAAGTCGACGACGGTCATCTACTACAACCAGGACATGTTCAACGCCAAGAGCATCGGCAGCCCGCCGGCGACCTGGGACGAGTTCTTCGCCGACGCCGCCAAGCTCGCCGACCCCAGCAAGGGCGTGACCGGGATAGAAGGCCCCTCCCTCGACACATTCCTCTCGATGGTCTACGAGTATGGCGGCCAGCTCTACGACAACGCCAACAACCCGAGCAAGGCCACCGTCAACAGCGACGCCGGCATCAAGGCGATGACGCTCTGGTACAACGCCATCAAGTCGGGGGCGGCCAAGCCGATCCCGGCCGGCAACTTCGCCGACCAGACCGACTTCCAGAACCAGAAGACCGCGATGTACATCTCGACCCAGGTCAGCTACCAGTTCATCGTCAAGCCGATCGGGACCAAGTTCAAGTTCGCCGAAACCACATTCCCGGCCGGCGACAAGGGCGTCAAGGACGAGATGTTCGGCGCCAACCTGTGTGCCTTCAACAAGTCCTCGACGGATGTCCAGCACGGCACGGTCCTCTACATGAAGTACATGACGAGCGCTGACAGCACGACGGAATGGGCGCAGAAGACGTCTTACATGCCGGTCCGCCAGTCCGCCTACCAGAATCTCTCTTCGAGCTACTACGTGCAGAACCCATCGCAGGGTGTGGGACCCGGCATGCTCTCCAAAGGCCAATTGATCGTGCTGCCGTCGACGCCGTCGAGCAACGAGCAGCGCGACGCGCTGTCGACCGAGATCGGCAACATCGCGGCGCTCCGCAAGGACCCCAAGACTGGCCTCAACGACGCAGTGTCGAAGATGAACGACATCATCGCTACCGGCTGACGGCGTCTCCCTATCAGTTCCCACCGGCCGGACGCCTGGGCAGGAGTGGTGCCCAGGCGGCCAGTTTGGCGGCGTACAGCCCTGCGCCCCAAGAGCCTTCGTTCGTCCTGATAGGCTCCGGGCGCCTAGGAGAGATTTGAAAACCACGCGGCATGGTGCCCATCTGATCCAGCTGACCAAATACCCGGTTGCGTTCCCTATGAACTGCTACCTAGTGCTGGAGGAAGACGGGCTCACCCTGGTCGACAGCACGATGTCCTCACCGGCCGACGATGTGGCGGCAGTGGTCAAGCAGCTCGGGAAGGAGCTCCGCCGCGTCGTTTTGACGCACGCACATGGTGACCATGTTGGTGGTGTGGCCGGCGTACGGCAGCGCTTCGTGGGCGTCGAGGTTTCGATCTCGGAGCGCGACGCCCACATCCTCGCTGGAGACAAGACCCTGCTTACGAGCGAGCCGCAGACGAAGATCAAAGGCTACTTCGTCAAGGTTGACTGGAGGCCCGATCGGCTGCTCAAGCCAGGTGATCGCATCGGGTCGCTGGAGGTGGTCGCCTCACCCGGACATACCCCTGGTCACGTGGCCTTCATCGACGTGCGCGACCGCGGCCTAATCGCCGGCGACGCTTTTCAGACCCGCGCCGGCATCGCCGTGTCGGGCGACTTCCGGCCGCTGTTTCCGTTCCCCGCGATTGCGACCTGGAACAAACAAAGCGCGCTGGCATCAGCAGTGGCCCTGCGTGCGCTTGGGCCTTCGCTCCTCGCTGTAGGTCACGGCGAAGCCCTCAGCGAGCCCGCGGCGGCGATGGACCGAGCGATCGAGGCAGCGCGACGAGCCTTCAACTGACCTCCGCTTCGGCCCCAGCTGAATGCGAAGATCAGTGGTGGACCCGAGGGGATTCGAACCCCTGGCCTCGTGAGTGCGATTCACGCGCTCTCCCAACTGAGCTACGGGCCCACGTGGCTGAGCGCCGGACGCGCGCAGGGCGCTTCACACGGCGATGGGCCAGTATAGCCCGGGCTCAATCGCGGCCTCGAATCGCGGAACAATCGCCCTCAGCCGGACCATTCCTATACTCGCGAAATGGCATTCCTGTTCAAGGGCAAGCGCCTGCCGGACGGCGTTGATCCGGCACGGATTCCGCCCGGCCAGACCCTCACCGCTCCCGATCGCTGGCCGGTGCTGCACTTCGGCCCGGTCCCCAAGACCGACATCGCGAAGTGGGACTTCAAGGTCTTTGGCGCCGTCGAGAACCAGCTCACCGTCGACTACCGAGAGCTGCGCGCGCTTCCATCCGAAGACGTGGTCGGAGATATCCACTGCGTCACCGGCTGGAGCCGCCTTGGTGACATCTGGACGGGCGTGCCGATCATGGAGATTCTCGACCGCGCCAAGCCGAAGCCCGAAGCGAAGTACGTCATGGCGCACTGCGAGTATGGCTACACGACTTCGATTCCACTGGAGGTTCTCGCTGCCGAGCAGAACCTCCTCTGTTACGCGTGGAACGGCAAGGACCTGACCCCCGACCATGGTTGGCCGCTGCGTTTGTTCGTGCCATCGAAGTACTTCTGGAAGTCGGCGAAGTGGCTGCGCGGGCTAGAGTTCATGGAGCGCAACCGGCTCGGGTTCTGGGAGCAGCGTGGATACCACGACGAAGCCGACCCCTGGAAAGAGACACGCTACTGGTAGCCGCGGCGAAGTAGCCGGGCCGCCGCTCGTCACCTTCACGACCGACTTCGGTTCCGGCTCGCCTCTGGTGGCCGCGATGAAGGGCGTCGTGCTGGCAGGCTGCCCGCATGCCGTGCTGGTCGACGTCAGCCACGAGGTACCGCACTTTGACGTGCCTGCGGGGGCGTTCATGCTTTTCGCCGGCACGCGCCACTTCGGCGCGGGTTCGGTGCACCTGGTGGTGGTCGACCCGGGCGTCGGCAGCTCGCGTCGCCGGCTCGCGATGCGCGCTGGAGGACGCTATTACGTCGGCCCTGACAACGGCCTCTTCGGGATCGTCATCGAGGAGGTCGGTCTGCAGGCGGCAGTTGAGCTTGCGCCCAACCCCGGGGGCGCGCCAACGTTCGAGGGCCGCGACGTCTTCGCACCGGCAGCCGCGGCGCTGGCGTCCGGCGTGCCGCTCGAATCGCTGGGCCACGAGACGAATCCGCCGAAGATGCTGGATGACCGTTCGCCGCGCGTGCTCTGGGCCGACGGCTTCGGCAACCTCGTCACCAACCTCAAGCCCCCGGTGCGCCGAATGCGCATCCACAATCACGACATCACCGCGTCCGCGACCACGTATGCGGAGGCCCGGGCGAACGAGCCGTTCGTCTACGTCGGCAGCATGGGATACCTCGAGATCGGCGTGCGCGAGGAGCGCGCGGACCGCTGGCTCGGGGCCAGGCCAGGGATGCCAATCGAGCTGATCTGATTCCGCCTCTTTACAGGCTGGGTTGGCGACTGCGCCTTCCAACCCGTAGAGTTCCGCCGCTGTGGTGCGAGTTGCCTGTCTGCTGCTGACGCTGTGCCTGGTTGGCTGCTCGCACCCGGCGCCAATCCCCGGGGTTTCGGCGGGGGCCGAGCCTCGCGAACCGGTTCGGCTGTGGCAGGACGCAACCATCTTCAACTTGGTCGGGGGTCTCATCGAGCACGCGCGCAGGCGGGTGCTGGTGGAGATGTACGAGCTGGGCCGGCCGGACCTTGTGCAAGCGCTGGGAGCCGCACGAGAACGCGGCATCGATGTCCGCGTGATCACCGATCCGACCGTCAACGCCAGCCGCCGCTCCGCCGTCAAGTTGGACCGGCTCGGTGTTTTGGAGCGCGTGTACCCAGTCGACGATAAGCGCCACCAGATCGACCACGTGAAGCTACTTATCGCGGACGCTACCGCGGTCGTGGCAGGCATGAACTGGGGTAATCACAGCGACCGCAATCACGACTTTGCATTGGAGACCGGCGTCAAGGCCGAGGTCGAGCGGTTGGTCGGGATCTTCGAGCAGGACTGGAAGCTCGCTGGGGGCCGGCCGTCACCGCTGCTCGAGGTGAGCGGAGAGATCGCGCAGACTGCGCCCGGCCGTGAGATCCGCGCGATGCTAGAGCATGGCCTGCTGCACGCTCGTCAGCGAGTGCTGGCCGAGGTCTTTACCTTGACCGACCCGGAGGTGATCGCGCTGCTTGCCGCGGCCCAGCGGCGCGGCCTCACCGTACGGCTGCTGCTGGATCCGAATCAACAGTACAACCGGCACGCCTACTCGGTCCTCCGCGCGGCTGGTGTCGAAGTTCGTTGGTACCCGATCCCCAGGGGCGCGCTCCTTCACGCGAAGGCCGGGCTTTTCGACGGTGAGCTGATCCTCGGGTCGGCCAACTGGACCCTGAGCGGGCTGGACGTAAATCACGAGCTGGACGTTGAAACGGGAGACGCGCGGGCAGTCGCTGCGTTTGCAGGCCGGTTCGCAAGCGACTGGGCGCGGTCGCCCGGTGGCTAGCTCTGGAGTGGAGGTCCCGAGGATCCGGGCGCCGGCGGACCTGAGCCCGCGGCCGGCGGAAGCGACCCCGGCCCTGGCGAACCAGACTGAGAAGCACTGCCGAAGCTCACCTGGGGCACAGCTCTATCCGCCTCATCGGCCTGGAAGAAGCCAAACGCCTTGAAACCGAGCGCCCCGGCGATGAGAGACGTAGGCAAGGTCTGGAGCGAGATGTTGTAGTCGCGCACGTTGCCGTTGTAGAAGCGGCGCGAGAACTCGATTTTGTCCTCGGTGGCGGTGAGGGTCTCCTGTAGGTTCGTGAACGCCGAGATCGCCTTGAGGTCGGGATAGTTCTCGGAGACGGCGAACAGGCTGCGTAGGCTCTGGCTGAGCATGTTCTCGGCCGCGCCAATCTTGGCCGGGTCGCCCGTGGCGCCTGCCGACACGGCGGCGGCCCGGGCGTTGGTGACCGCCTCCAGGGTTCCGCGCTCGTGGCCCATGTACCCCTGCACCGTGTTGACAAGGTTGGGGATGAGGTCGTGGCGGCGCTTCAGCTCGACGTCGATCTCCGACCAGGCTTCCTGCGTGCGGTTGCGCGCTGCGACCAGGCCGTTGTAGGTGAAGACGAACCACAGCACGAGGAGCAGGACGATCCCGAGAACGATCCACGTGCCCCAGCCCATCAGCGACCTATCCTACGCGTGCGCCCGGCGCTGCCAGCGTGTCTTCTTCAGCATCTTCTTGTGCTTGTGCTTGCGCATCTTTTTGCGCCGCTTCTTGATTACAGAGCCCAAACCAACTCCTATTAGACGGGGTCCCCGCGAACTCCAGGCGAAGCCTCTGAGTTCGTGGGGCTCTGACACGGGCTTAGACGTGCGTGATCTTTTAAGGGGGGTCCCAGCCTCGTCAGGCCTGGGGAATCATACCGTAAGGCGCCGGCCATCCGTTCGCCGCCTAGAATCGACCACGATGTACTTCACCGACGCGCACGAAGAGCTGCGGCTGCACATACGCAAGTTCCTGGACAAGGAAGTCCGTCCCCACGTAGACGAGTGGGAAGAAAAGACCTTCCCCGACTCCATCTTCAAGCGCTTCGGAGAGCTCGGCTTCCTGGGTCTGCGCTATCCCCCGGAATACGGGGGCCAGGGCGGCGACTACTTCTCGGCGGTGGTCCTCTCTGAAGAGATGGCCAGGGCCGGTTCCGGCGGGCTGGGGATGGCCGTCTCAGTCCAGGCCGAGATGGCGACGCCGCCGGTCTACAAGTTCGGGACTGAGGAGCAGAAGAGAAAGTGGCTGGTCCCGGCCATCCGTGGCGAGCAGATCGCCGCGCTTGCCATCACCGAGCCGGATGCCGGGTCTGACGTGGCTGGAATCACGACGGTGGCGCGTCGCGATGGCGATGATTACGTCGTCAACGGCCGCAAGATCTTCATCACCAGCGGCGCCCGCTGCCACTGGGCGCTGGTGGTCACGAAGACCGACCGCGAGCGCGGTCATAAGGGTTACAACCTGCTCGTCATTGAGAAGGGCACGCGCGGCTTTGAAGTGACGCGGACCCTCGAGAAGCTCGGCATGCACTCGTCGGACACTGCGGAACTGCTCTTCGAAGACTGTCGCGTGCCCGCCGCCAACCTCATCGGCGAGGAGGGTGATGGCTTCAAGAACCTGATGTGGGAGCTGCAGGGCGAGCGCATGATCGCGGCCGCCGGTGCCATCGCCGGGGCCCAGCGCACCTTCGAATACGCAATGGAGTACGCCCGCAACCGCCAGGCGTTCGGGCACCCGATCTCCGAGTTCCAGGTCATCAAGCACAAGCTGGTGGACATGGGGACCAAGATCGCTGGGGTCCAGGCCTTCGTCTATCAGACCGCCAAGCAGTGGGACGAGGGCGCCTACCCGGTGCGAGAGATCTCCCAGGCCAAGCTGCTCGCCACGCAGGTCGCCGTCGAGGTCGCCGACGAGGCGATCCAGATCCTCGGCGGGCACGGCTACATGCGCGAGTTCCCCGTCGAACGGGCCTGGCGCGATGCTCGCCTGGGGCGAATCGGCGCCGGCAGCGACGAGATCATGAAGGAGATCATCGCCAAGACATACGGGCTGTGACGCCCGCGACGGGAGCAATCCTTTTCGCGGGGTGCCGGCCCGAGGTGGCTGGCGGCCCCGATGGTCGAATCCTGGCGACCGGCGCCCGGGCCCGAGCTGCAGCGGGCCGGTCGGCCGAGGTCGTGCGCCTGAGCGGTCGCGCCCTGCCGGGACTGATCGACGCGCACATCCACCTCGAAGGGCTGGCCGGCCGAAAGCTGGGCGTGGATCTGACGGGCGTGGGCACCCGCGAGGCGGCGCTGGCACGAGTCGAGGTTTGGGCCTCGCGTTTGCGTGGGGACGCCTGGGTGACCGGATCCGGCTGGTACAACGACGCGTGGCCGGACGCATCGTTTCCGAACCGGCATCACCTTGATGCGGCGGCGGGCGGCCGCCCTGCGTATCTGCGCCGTAAGGACGGCCATTCTGCCTGGGTCTCGAGCGCGGCGCTTCGACTCGCGGGCATCGATGGAGCCACGCCCGATCCGGCGGGAGGCGGAATCGATCGCGATGCGCAGGGAGAGCCCACCGGAATCCTGCGCGAGACCGCAATGCAGGCCGTCTCCGCCATCGTGCCGCCGGCGGACGATTCTGGTTTTGATGGCGCCATGGCCAGCGCTCTCGCCGCCCTGGCGCGGCTCGGCCTGACTGCGGTCCACTCGATGGACAGCGCCCGCGGATTCGCTTCACTGCAGCGGCTTTACTCCCGCGGTCGGCTGCCTATTCGGGTCACCTACAACCTCCCCGTAGCGGATCTGCGGCACGCCGAGCGCATGGGAGTGCGGTCGGGCTGGGGCGACGGCTGGCTTCGCCTGTGGGGCGTGAAGGCGTTTCTCGATGGGTCGCTGGGCAGCCGCACCGCAGAGATGCTGGACGGCAGTGGGACCCAGCGATTGCCTCAGTCCGAGCTCGTCGATGTGGTGCAGCGGTGCGCCAGAGCGGAGCTGAACGTGTGCCTGCATGCCATCGGCGATGGCGCCGTCCGCAGGGCCCTCGATGCACTCGCGCCGCTGCGAGGTGCTTGGGCCTACTGGCGGCCGCGAATCGAGCACGCTCAATGTGTGAGCCCGCAGGACGCGGCCCGCTTCGCGCGTATCGGCGTCATCGCCTCGATGCAGCCGATCCACGCCCTGGCCGATCGGGAGCTTGCGGATCGCCTGTGGCCCGACGTGACCGGCCATTCCTACTCGTGGCGCGCGCTGGAACGGACTGGAGCGCGACTGGCGTTCGGTTCAGATGCGCCGGTGGAGAGCGCTGACCCCCTCGCCGGCCTCGACGCCGCGATTGCCTGGCGGCGGCGCGCGGGCTGGCACCCAGAGCTGGCGCTCAGTCGCAGCGCCGCGCTGCAGGCGTACACGTCAGGCGCGGCTTACGCCGTGGGTATGGAGAAAGACACAGGGGCGATCCGGCCCGGGATGCTGTGCGATCTCACGGTCGTCGACGACGGGAGGGTCGTGGCGACGGTGGTCGGGGGCAGGGTCAGCTGGAAGCGGAGAAATACTCGCGCAGTTTCTCGGCGGTCGCGTGAAGGTGCTCGTTGACCACCTTGACTTCGCCCAGCACGGGCATGAAGTTTGTGTCCCCGTTCCAGCGCGGAACCACGTGAAAGTGGACGTGATCGGGGATGCCGGCCCCGGCCGCGCGGCCCATGTTGACGCCGACGTTGAACCCCTGCGGCTTGAGCGAGAGCCTAAGGACCGCAATCGTGCGTCTGAGCGCACGCATGAGATCGGCAGTCTCATCGTCGCTGAGGTCGCCGATCTCATCCTTGTGGACGGCGGGAGCCACCATCGCGTGGCCGGCGTTGTAGGGGAACTTATTCAGGAGCACCAGCGCGCCCTGAGGCCGCCAAAGCACGAGATCGGCGTCGGGGTCGGCCGGGTCTTTGAGGACCCGGCAGAAGAGGCAGCCGGGTCGCGGCTCGCCGGTCATGTACTCCATGCGCCAGGGCGCCCACAAACGCTTCATTGATCTACGTCCTCCTGGTCGCGGTCACGGCGGTCTGGGGGTGGACCTTCGTCCTTGTCAAGGACGCGATCACACACTACCCGACGCTGCCCTTCCTGGAAGTGCGGTTCACGCTCGCTTTGCTGGTCATGTTCATCCTGGTGCGCAGGCTGCCGAGCCGGTCCGAGGTTCGCGTCGGCGTCGTCGCCGGAACTGTGCTGTCGGCCGGCTACCTTCTGCAGACGGTCGGCCTGACCAGCACCAGCCCAGGCAACGCCGGTCTCATCACCGGTCTGTTCGTGGTTTTCACTCCGCTCATCGACAGCATCTTCGGGGTGGCCATTCACCGCCGCACTTTGATCGCAGTGGCGGTGGCGCTGGTGGGGACCGCGATGCTGACGGGCGGCGTGGGCGGCATCGGGATCGGAGACGTCCTCGTGCTCGGCGCGGCGGTCGCCTTCGCACTGCACATCGTCCTGCTCAGCCGCTGGTCGCCCGGCCTTCGGGCCGGACCCATGGCCATGGTGCAGATGGGAATCAGTGCGGTGCTTTTCACGGCGGGCGGTGCGGCATCGACGACCACCCCGCCGAACGACGTCTGGCTCGCCATCGTGATCACAGCCGTGTTCGCCTCCGCGCTGGCTTTCTACATCCAGACGTGGGCGCAGGCGCACCTCGATGCCAGCCGGACGGCCCTGATCCTGGCCACCGAACCGGCCTGGGCGCTGGCAGCGGCCATCGTGCTCGCAGGCCAGCGTCTTGGGCTTCTGCAGGCAGCGGGGGCGGCGCTGGTGGTGGGTGCGATCGTCGGCCACGAGCTGGCGCCGGTCGTCAGGCGTGCGTGGGGCCCAATTAAAATTCAGAGTTCACCATGAGCACGACCCGGCGCAGCGGCTATCTACCCCAGGAGATCGAGCCCAAGTGGCAGCGGATCTGGGCTGAGCGGGGGGTCATGAAGGCAGACGACGCCTCCCCCAAGCCGAAGTTCTACAACCTGGTGATGTTTCCCTACCCGTCCGGACCGCTTCACATGGGACATATGCGCAACTACGTGATCGGCGATCTCCTGTCGCGTTTCAAGCGAATGCAGGGCTTCGAGGTCCTCAACCCGATGGGGTGGGATGCGTACGGCCTGCCTGCCGAGAACGACGCGATCCAGCGCGGTGGCGGGGTGCACCCGGAGGACTGGACGCGTGGCAACATCGCGATCGCCAAGCGCCAGCTAGGCATCATGGGGGTCCTTTACGACTGGGATCGCGAGGTCACCACCTGCGACCCGACCTACTACCGCTGGACCCAGGACCTGTTTCTGTTGTTCCTTGAACGTGGCCTGGCGCACCGGATGATGTCCCCGGTCAACTGGTGCCCTGTGGACAAGACCGTCCTCGCGAACGAGCAGGTCATCAACGGCCGCTGCTGGAGGCATCCGGACGTCGAGGTCGAGAAGCGGGACCTCGAGCAGTGGTTCCTTCGCATCACCACGTACGCGGACCGGCTTCTCGAGGATCTCTCGCTGCTCGATCATTGGCCCGAGAAGGTGCGCGTCATGCAGGCCAACTGGATCGGCCGCAGCGAGGGCGTTGAGGTCGGGTTCCCAATCGACGGGCATCCCGGCGAGTCGATGCGGATCTATACGACGCGGCCGGACACCTTGTTCGGCGTGACGTTCATGGTGCTCGCGCCGGAGCACCCGCTCGTGGACAAGCTGACGGTCGAGTCGCGGCGCAGGGCGGTGCGGGAGGTGGTCGAGGCATCACGCAAGGAGCGCGAGATGGACCGGCTGTCGAGCGAGGTCAAGCGGCTCGGCGCTCCCACCGGGGCGTTCGCGCTGAATCCGTTGAACGGCGAGAAGGTGCCGATCTGGGTGGGCGATTATGTGCTCATCACCTACGGTACCGGCGCGATCATGGCCGTGCCCGGCCACGACCAGCGAGACTTCGACTTCGCGCGACAGTTCGACCTTCCGATTCGCGAGGTGATTGCGCCGCCGAGCGGCCCGCAGCCTGAGCTGGACAGCGCTTACACCGAGCCGGGCCTAATGGTCAACAGCGGCCAGTTCGACGGTCTCGACAGCAAGACGGGCGCTCAACGGGTCACGGACTTCATCGAACAGAAGGACATGGGCAAGCGGTCGGTCAAGTACCGGCTCCGGGACTGGCTGATCTCGCGACAGCGCTACTGGGGATGCCCGATCCCGGTCGTGCACTGCGAGCTGGACGGAATCGTTGCGGTTCCGCGGGAGGAGCTCCCTGTGCTGCTCCCACGCGAGTACAAACCGCTCGCTGACAACGCCGATTTCTGGCGCACCAAATGCCCAAAGTGCGGGCGCGATTCGCGCCGCGAAACGGACACGATGGACACGTTCATCGACTCGTCGTGGTACTTCTTGCGGTACACGTCCGCGCATGACAGCACGCAAGCATTCGACCCTGAGCTTGCCAACCATTGGATGGCTGTCGATCAGTACACGGGTGGCATCGAGCACGCCATCCTCCACTTGCTTTACTCGCGCTTCTTTCAAAAGGTCCTGTATGACGCAGGACGCGTCGAGGAGATAGAGCCGTTCAAGAGGCTCTTCACCCAGGGGATGATCAGGCGGGGAGGCTTGGTCATGGCGAAGTCGAAGGGCAACGGGGTCGCGCCCGACGACCTCGTGGCGCGAGACGGCGCCGACGCCGCGCGGATTTACGAGTTGTTCATCGGGCCGCCCGACGAAGACGCCGAGTGGTCGGATGCCGCGATCGCCGGACCCGTCCGCTTTCTACAGCAGGTGTGGCGCCTGGTGGAGTCACCTGATTCGTTTCAGGTCAATGGGTCTGATGCGTCTGTGGCCGTCCTCCGCCGGCGCGTGCACCAGGCCATCCGAAAGGTGACGGAGGACTACGAGGGCTTCCACTTCAACACCGCGGTCGCTGCCTTGATGGAATTGGCCAACACACTTCAGAAATACCTGCAGGGCGGCGGCCGGCGTGACGCGGACTGGCACTTCGCCGTGCGGGTGCTCGTCCTGCTGTTGAACCCGATGGCGCCGCATGCCGGCGAGGAGTTGTGGTCACGGATCGGGGGCCAGGGTCTGGCCGCCGATGCGGCTTGGCCAGAATACGACGTCACGGTGGCGGCCGACACTACGGTGACGCTGGTCGTGCAGGTGGGGGGCAAGGTCCGCGACCGGCTGGCCGCACCGGCAGGGTTATCCCAGGGGGAGGCGCTCGCGGCGGCCCTCGCCAGCGACCGTGTCCGGGCGGCATTGGACGGTCACGACCCGTCCAGGATCGTCTACGTCCCCGACCGGCTGATCAACCTGGTCCCTTAACGGGCTGGGTTGGCAGCGGGCCCCCAACCGCAATACGATTCTCGGCACCCCAAAGGGAGGGTGGGGGTGGTGGGCGGGCCTTTCAAGAAAGGTTGTCGCAGCGGCTAGTTGGGTTGCGCGACAGGCTGCGGAATGCGAATGCCCGAGTCGATCACATAGTTGGCGACCGCGTTGTCACCCGCGGTCACAGTCACGGTCCGCGGACCGCGCACGATGCGCGTGTAGCCCTTGAACTGATAGCTCTGGAGGGTCACGTTCCAGGTCCCCACCTCGAGCTCGATCGAGTAGGCGCCTGACTTGTCAGTCGTGGCCGTGGCGGTGGCGTTGCCCTTGGTGAAGGTGAGCACCGCCCCCGGCACGGGCCGACCCAAACACGGATTCTCGGCGCTCACGATCGGTGAGCAGGGGAGCGAGATCACGGTCCCGCTCACGGTTGCGGTCGCGGCCGGACTACTGGCCGGAAACCGGTACGCGCCGCAGGCGGCGGTCGCCAGCAGCAGCCCCGCCAGGAATGCGGTAGCTGCGATTGCCCTCCCCACGTTGTATGGAGGGGCAGGGGTGGGGACGGTTTTCTTCATCGGCATACACAACGCCGGCCGCGGCCCACAAGTCACAGTTGGCAAGCGACCGGGTAGTGTTTTCGCGTACGTCCGTTCGAGGCGCAATCCGGAGTAGCCAAGAGGTAAGGCAGGGGACTTTGGATCCTCGACCGAAGGTTCGAATCCTTCCTCCGGAACCAGCCCGACTGATCGTAAGCACTGCCCTTAACAGGCTGGGTTCCCCCGCGCCGGGCGACGCCATAGCCTCGCTGCGTGCACATCCGCCCCCATCTCGTCCCCGGCTGGCAGCGCCTCCTCATCCTCGTCATCCCGATCGTGCTCGGCGTCGGTGCCGTGGCCGGCGCCTACTTCTACACATCCTCGACCTCCGGGCAAGCCGCCGCAGCCACCACCGGGCTGACCAACACGAATCTGGAAGTGCCTGCACCTGCGGGTCTACTCGTGCATGTCATCGGCGCCGTGGCTTACCCCGGCATCTACCGCATGAAGCGTGGCGATCGCGGGTACGACGCCATTGCTGCGGCGGGAGGTCTGACCCCAGCCGCCGACAGCAACCGGCTGCCGAACCTGGCCGGTCGGCTCCGGGATGGTGAGCAGATCAAGGTGCCCTTCGCCAAGGGAACCTCGGGCATCACCTCAATGACACGCGCCAACCTCAACACCGCGACCCTGGAGGAACTGGCTGTCGTGCCGGGCTTCACGGACGCACTGGCCCAGGAAGTCATCGACTACCGCGTCAACTTCGGAGGCTTCCAGAGCACCCGGGAGCTCGTGACGGAATTGGACATGAGCGAGGCCGAGTACGTCATCGCCCGCCGCTACCTCACGGTGTGATCGAACCGGCCCAACCGACTCAGGTCCGCACCGGTATGGCGCCCGCGCAGTTCCCCGCCTTGGTCGTCGCCATCTCGTGGTCGGCTGGCCTCGGCGCCGCGGTGGTGCTGGCTCCCGCTCGGCCGGCGCTGGGGGCGCTGGCGGTCGCGCTGGCGATACCAAGCGCCGCTCTGGCCCTTGCCGTCCGGCCCGCGGTGCTGGCGCTGGCCGTTGCTGCCGCCCTCATGGGCGTGGGTCGAGCCGAGCTGCCGGCGACCGATCCGATGGCGGCTTCCCGCGCTGCCGCGGTCGCTGGTCAGCAGGTCACTTTGAGTGGACGCGTAGCCGATGACAGCCGGTCCACCGCCGGCGGGTCCGAGGTGCTCGTCGAGCCCGCTCAAGTGCTCATCGGAGGCTCGTCGGTAACGGGAATCGGCAACTTGATGGTGCGGTGGCGCGGTCCGACCGAGGTCGCCTTTGGGGACGACGTCCGCGCCAGCGGCAGGCTCGCACTGCCGCGAGACCTGCCGGCCTTCGATCGCCGCGCCTACCTCGCCCAGCGCCACGTATACCTCGAGGTCCAGACGAGCAGCTTCGATGTCGTCGGTTCCGGACCAGCCTTCCTGGGCCTACCGGGCTGGCTCCGCGCTCGCTACAGGGCGGCCCTGAACGACGCGCTGCCCGCCCCGCATGCATCGGTGCTGCTGGGTGTCGTGCTGGGCATCCGGCAGGGCATTCCCGCGCGGCTGCAGCAAGCCCTCATCGCCACCGGCCTGATTCACCTATTGGTGCTCAGCGGCCTCAAGGTCGCGGTGTTCGCGCGCATCGTGCAGGGCATGCTGCGCCCGTTCCTCGGCAGGCATGCGTCATGGCCGGCCCTCGCTCTGATTGGTCTCTACGCCTTGACCGGAGGAGCCACTCCGGCCGCAGTGCGTGCCGCAGCCATGGGTGGCTTGGCCATCGGCGCATCGCGACTCGGCCGCCCGTCGCATGTGTGGACGACGCTGGCGGTGACAAGCGCTGTGATGCTGGCTTGGCGGCCCGAGCTGGCGTGGGACGTGGGCTTCCAGCTCTCCTTCGCCGGCACGGCGGCGATCATTCTGCTCACCCCTCCAATCGAGCGGCGTTTAAGGCGTATGCCGGCGGTCCTTCGCGAGCCGTTTGCAGTCACGTGCGCTGCCCAGGTGGGGACCCTGCCGATCATGGCGACCGACTTCCACGTCGTTTCGCCGGTGGCCCCGCTCGCCAACGCGCTGGTGCTGCCAATCCTGCCTGCGTTGATAGCTGCCGGTTTACTGCTCGGCCCGTTGTCGTTGGCGCCAGAGCTGGCGCGGCTGGCCGCACTTCCCCTCGCCGGCCTGCTGGCTTACCTCGAACAGTCGGCGTACCTGCTGGCGCGCCTGCCCGGGGCGGCCATCCCGGTACCGCTCTTTCCGACGTGGGCCGGCCTTGCTTACTACTCCTCGCTCGCCTCGATTGGCGCCGCCGCGCGCAGCCAAGCTCGGCCGCGGGCGATCGCGCTTGCCTCGGCGGTCCTGGCGCCGGCTCTGATCTCTGGCGTCGCGCTCGGTCTGTGGGCCAACTCGCCTCCCCAGGTGACCGTGCTCGCGGTCGGCGACGGCCAGGCGGTGGTGTTCCGCAGCCCGCAGGGCGCGATCCTTATCGACTCTGGGCCGAGCCCGTCTCGGCTCAAGGACGAACTGGGCCGTCTGCTGCCGCCATGGCAGCGCAAGCTTGATGCGATCGTGATCACGGCCCCGACCCTGGGGCACGTGGGCGGGTTCAGCGGCCTCGATCGACCGGTCGGCACCGTGCTCATCCCGGACGCGCCGCTGGTCGGCTCGGCCTGGCGGAGAGCGGCTCTGGACGCAGCGGCACGCGGCGCCTCGGTGGTGGCGATGCGCGCCGCCTCGATCGCCCACATCGCCGGGTTTCGGCTCGAGGCACTCGCTCCCGAGTGGGGCGCGCCAGGCCAAGAAATTGGCGCCGCCTATCTGGCCCTCCGCGTGGTGGCGCCGTCAGGCCGCAGCTTCTGCGACCTCAGCGACCTCGATCTCGATGCCCAGACCGTGGCCGCGGCTCGGCTGCACGGACCCTGCACGTACTTGCTGCTGCCAGGAGGTGGTCACACCCTCCCGTCCCCCGAGCTGGAGCACGCCGCCGGCGGCGCGCAGATGATCGCCTCGTTGAACGCAGGCCGGCTGGCGCGGGGCCTCCCACCAAGCGTCCTGCGCACGGACCAGGAGAGTTCGATCACGCTGCCAATGTGAAAGTGACGATGAGCGCCAGGCCGGTGCACCGGGAGCTCCGCAAGGCAGGGCGCGCAACCTGAGCTTTAGGATCGGCGAATGACCAAGGTCTCGCGGAGTGCAGAGATCCTCCTGCTTCACGGCGAGGAGCGATACCTGGTCGAGGAAAGGGCCCGAGGCGTGCTCGACTCCTGGCGATCGGAGCTTGTCTCCGATTTCGGCTTCGACCCCCTGGAAGGATCAAGCCTTGCTCCCGCGCGACTACGGGACTCGATCCTGCAAGCACCGTTCCTGGACCCGTTTCGCGTTGTGGTCGTGAAGATGCTGCCCGCCGCCCGCGCCGACGCTTTGGCGCCGGCGCTGACAGAGATCCCAACCACCACCAGGCTGATCATCACAATCGCCGGCCGCCTGAACCCGAGCCACAAGCTGGTGAAAGCGGTGACGGCCGCGGGCGGCACTGTCGAAGAGATGCCGAAACTCAAGGGCCGGGCACTGAGCGAATGGACCGCCAAGCGCGCCCAGGCGCACGGCCTGTCGCCGGCGATCGCCTCTCACGTCGTGCGTGTCACGCCGCCTGACCTCAGCGTCATCGAGTCTGAGCTGGACAAGCTGGCCGCCTACCAGGCCTCCGGCCACAAGCTCACAACGGAGGCGATCGGCGAGCTGCTTGCCGGCGCCCGCGAGGACGAGATCTTCAAGCTCACCGACAACCTGCTTCCACGCCCCACCGCCGAAGCCTGGTCGATCGCCCGCAACCTGACTCGATCTGGGCTGCAGCCGACCTCGATCGCCTACCGCATGGCACGGCATATGTCGCTCGTGCTCGAAGTGCGCGCACGGAAGGATCGCGGTGAGTCACTGGCGGACGTGCAGCAGGAGATGTCCGAGCACCGCTTTGTGCTGCAGAAGGCGTATGCCGCCGCCACCGATGCGGATCCCCAAAGGCTGGAGGCTGCGCTGCGAGCGATCCGCGACTACGAGTGGGAGGTGAAGTCGGGCCAGGTCGACGCCGAGCTGGGGCTGGAGGTCCTGCTCACGCGCCTCTGAGTGAAAGCGGCTTTACTTGGTGCCGGCGGCCTTCTTGGGAGGGGAAGACTTGCCAGCGCTCGAGGGAGCGGCTGCTTCTTTTTTGACCTTGCCCACGCTCGCAGCAGCCGCCGCCGGACGCACGGCTAGCTTGGCGAGCTGACGCATCAGCCGCGCCTTACGACGAGCGGCATTCCTGCGATGCAGTATGCCTTTGGCTGCAGCGCGGTCGAGAGCGCGCACGGCGTCCAACCCAATCGCAAATCGCTCGGATTCGGCCATCGGACTCTCAGAGAGGCTGCGCCGTGCCTTGACGATCCTGGTCTTGACCTCGGAGCGCACGGCTCGGTTGCGCACGGTCCGCCGTACGCCGGCGCGCGCCTGTTTCTTGGCCGATGCCGTCCGCTTAGCCATGCGTCGACTCCAGGAGTGGGATGGGCACGAGGCTAGGATTATAGAGGCCAGTGGAGTTCGAGTTCGACGGCAGGCGCCCCCGCGTGCACCCTGACGCTTACATCGCCCCCACCGCCGTCCTCATCGGTGACGTCGAGATCGGCGCCGGCGCCAGCGTGTGGTTTGGCGCTGTTCTGCGTGGCGACGAGGCGAAGATCCTGGTCGGGGAGGGAGCCAACATCCAGGACAATGCTGTGCTCCACTGCGCCCGCGACCTGCCGACTCTGATCGAGCGCGATGCCACAGTGGGCCACTCCGCGCAGCTCGAGGGCTGCGTCGTCGAGGCGGGTGCCCTGGTGGGGATGGGGGCGACCATGCTCCAGCGCAGCCGCCTTGGCGCCGGCTCGATGCTGGCCGCCGGCGCGGTCCTCACCGAGGGGCAGGAGGTGCCGCCCGGCCACCTCGCCGCCGGAGTTCCTGCGACCACAAGGAAGCCTCTGGACGGGTCCTCCCTGGCCTGGGTGGGCACCGCGGCGCAGCACTACCAGGACCGGGCCGCCGCATACCGAGTGAAGCTGCGGTCAGCCGGCTCTTGACAGTCGCGCTGCCCGCGCGCGCCAAGCTCAACCTCGACCTCGCAGTTCTCGGCCGTCTCGACGACGGCTTCCACGGTGTTCGCACCCGCCTCCAGGCGATTGAGCTGCACGACCTGCTGGAGGTCGCTCCTGACAGCACCACATCCATCACGAACACCGGCCTGAGCGTCCCTGGTGGGACCGACAACATCGTCCTGGTCGCACATCTGGCCCTCGAAAAGGCCGTGGGCCGCAAGTTGCCGACTCGCTTTCACCTCCACAAGCGCATCCCGCCAGGCTCCGGTCTGGGTGGCGCCAGCAGCGACGCGGCCGCAGCGCTCAAGGCGATGGTCGCGGTGCACAACCTCGACTGCGACCTGGCCCCGATCGCAGCCGCGCTTGGCGCCGACGTCTCCTTCTTCCTGAGAGGGGGCGCTGGTCTGGCGGAGGGCCGCGGCGAGCGCCTGACGCCCCTCGACTGCGCGCCGGGTTGGTTCGCGATCGCATGGCCAGGTATCGAACTCGCGACGGCAGCCGTTTATCGAGCGTGGGACGAATCGACGGGCGAGCCGCCCAATGAGTTGCGCCGGGCCGCCGGCCGGGTCGACAGCCGTGTCGACGACTTCGCCGCCCGGCTGGGCGCGGACTGGCAGATGACCGGCAGCGGCTCGGGCTTTTTCCTGCGCTGCGCCACCGCCGAAGCGGCACGCGAGGCGACGGCAAAGCTCGACTGCTGGACCGCCGTCACGCACCCCGTTGGGCCATGGGCATGAGCGCCTGATGCGGCGCATCGCCGCGGTTTGGGCAGGCAAGGCGACTGGAGTGGTGTCCCGGCTCAGCGGCCGGGGCGGCGGTACGACTCTGCCCGGCGACGTGGCTCGGGCGATCGACCCCAAGGTCCTGAGCAAGCTGACCAGCGACCTCAAGCTCGGCTCGGTGGTCATCACCGGGACGAATGGGAAAACCACCACCTCCCGCCTCCTCTCGTGGCTGCTCGAGGGCGCAGGCAAAAGGGTCGTCTCCAACCGTGCGGGCGCCAACCTCATCTTCGGCGCTACCGCCGCCGCAGTCAGCGATGCGGGCGCCGACGGCCGCCTGCGCGCCGACTGGGGCGTTTTCGAGATCGACGAGGCGAGCCTGCCGCGCGCAGTCGATGAGATCAAGCCGCGCGTTGCGCTCGTGCTCAACCTCTTTCGCGACCAGCTCGATCGCTACGGCGAGCTGGAGACGATCGCCAAGACGATCGAGAGGGCGCTCGATCAGCTCCCCGACACGGCGCGCGTAGTGCTCAACGCTGACGACCCGCGCGTGGGCGAGATCGGCCTCAGCCTCACGCGCGCGCCGCTCTGGTATGGGCTCGACGACGCCACTGTCGCGATGGACAAGCTGCCACACGCGGCCGACGCCAGGACGTGTCCCAAATGTGGAGCGAGCCTCAAGTTCGACGCCGTCTATGTGGGCCACGACGGCGTGTACCGCTGTCCCAACCAACACTTCGCGCGGCCAACGCCAGAGCTTTCTGCGACCAGCATCGCCCTCGACGGCTTCGATCGCCTGGCCATGAATGCGGCCGGCGTGCGCATCGAGCTGCCGCTCGGCGGCCTGTACAACTGCTACAACGTGCTCGCCGCCATCGCGGTCGCACGCACGCTCGGTCTCGAGCCTGCAGTCATCGCGGAGCGCCTGCGCAGCTTTCGCTCTGCGTTCGGCCGGCAGGAGCGAGTGGAGGCGATCGGCCGGCATCTGAACCTTGTGCTGTCCAAGAATCCGGCCGGCTTCAACGAGACGCTTCGAAGCGCGGTCGACCTGGCCAAAGGCACGCAGTTCCTGATCGGGCTCAATGACCGCAAGGCTGATGGCACGGACGTCTCGTGGATATGGGACGTCGACTTTGAACGGCTGCGCGGCCACGCCAAGGTGGTGGTCCCCAGTGGCAACCGCGCGGACGACCTCGCGGTTCGGCTCAAGTACGCCGGGGTCGACGCGGCCAGGCCCGAGACTGATCCTGGCCGCGCCCTCGACGTACTCATCGAAGCCGTTCCCAAAGGCGAGACCGCCCACCTCCTGTGCACCTACACGGCCATGCTCGATCTCCGGGCGGAGCTTGTCCGCCGTGGCTGGGCCCGACCCTATTGGGAGACATGAGCACGGCGAGGCCGGCGTTCACCATCGGCTGGCTGTACCCCGACCTGATGAACATCTACGGCGACCGAGGCAACATCCTGACGCTCCTCAAGCGGGCCGACTGGCGCGGGTATGACGCGCGGGTGGTCGAGCTCGGCCGCGGCGATACCCAAGAGATGGACAAGGTCGACCTGTTCTTTTTCGGCGGCGGCCAGGACCGCGAGCAGGCGCTCGTCTACGACGACCTGATACACAGCAAGCAGGTCCGATTGGAAGATGCGGTCGCCGGCGGAGCGATGGTGCTCGCTGTGTGTGGCGGCTACCAGCTGCTCGGCCACTACTACCAAACCGGAGAGGGCGAGCGTTTTCCTGGCATTGGCCTCATCGACGTTCGCACCGAGGCGGGCAAGAGACGCTTCATCGGCGACGTCGTAGCCGATCTGGTCAGCCTTGATGCCGAACCGAAGACGCTCGTTGGATTCGAGAATCACAGCGGCCGCACATTCCTGGGCCCGAAGGCGCAGCCGCTCGCCCGCGTGCGGATGGGTTTTGGCAACAACGGCCAGGATGGAACGGAAGGCTGCCTGCAAGGCGGCGTTCTAGGCACATACCTGCATGGATCGCTGCTGCCGAAGAATCCCCATCTGGCGGATCACCTGATCCGCCGCGCCCTCAAGCGCCGCGGCGTCGAGAAGCTTTCGCAGCTTGACGATTCGGTCGAGCTCGCAGCCCACCAGCGGATCGCCGAGCGCGCCCGGGGCGCTCGACCAAACCCGGCGGATCTGACGCGCCGTTAGAGCGGGCGGCGGCGCTGGCCCGACCGGCCTTCAGCGCCTCGCGAAGTACCTCGTCGATCGACTCCACCAGGACCAGCTGCATGTCCTTGCGGAGGTCAGCCGGGACGTCGTCGAGGTCGGCTTCGTTGCGCTTCGGCAGCAGCACGCGCCGGATGCCGGCGCGATGCGCGCCCAGCACCTTCTCCTTGACCCCACCGATCGGGAGCACACGGCCGCGCAGGGTGATCTCACCGGTCATGGCGATGTCGTCACGTGCGGGCCGCCCGGTGAGGATCGAGGCCATGGCGACGAGCACTGTCACCCCAGCTGACGGGCCTTCCTTCGGCTGCGCGCCGGCGGGCACGTGCACATGGATGTCGTTCTTGTCGAAGAGCTCCGGGTCGATGCCGAGATCGACAGTGCGCGCCTTCAAGTATGAGAGCGCTGCCGAAGCCGACTCCTTCATCACCTCGCCCAGCTGACCGGTGAGCCTGAGCTCGCCTTTGCCCGGTGTGAGCGCCGCCTCCACGAACAGGATGTCTCCACCGGTCGGGGTCCAGATCAGCCCGGTCGCGACTCCCGGCCGGTCGATGCGCTCGGCGATCTCGTCGTAGAAGCGTCGCTTGCCAAGAGCCTCGCGGACGCGCTTGACGTCGACCGCGCGCCGAGGACGCTTGCCTTCGGCGATCTCGGCCACCGCCCGACGCATCACCGAGGCGATCTCGCGCTCCAGGTTCCGAACGCCCGCCTCGCGCGTGTATTCACCGATGATCACGCGGATCGCGTCTTCAGAGAGCTTCACCTCGTCCGGCCGAAGCCCGTGCGCCAACAGCTGCTTGGGGACCAAGAAGCGTTCCGCGATCTGCACCTTCTCATGCTCGGTGTAGCCCGACAGGTGCAGCACTTCCATCCGGTCGCGCAGGGCGGGCGGGATCGTCTCCAGCGTGTTGGCGGTGGTGATGAACATGACTTTGGAGAGGTCAAACGGCACGTCGAGGTAGTTGTCGCGAAAGTCTTTGTTCTGCTCGGGATCGAGGACCTCCAAGAGCGCCGACGAGGGGTCTCCACGCCAGTCCGCGCCGATCTTGTCGACCTCGTCCAGCATGAACACGGGGTCGTTGGACTCCGCCCTGCGGATGGCCTGCAGGATGCGTCCGGGCATGGCGCCGATATACGTGCGCCGGTGGCCACGGATCTCCGCCTCGTCATGGACCCCACCGAGCGACGCCCGCGCGAACTTGCGGCCCATGGCCCGCGCGATCGAATGTCCGAGTGAGGTCTTGCCCACCCCTGGTGCGCCGACGAAGCAGAGGATGGGCTCCCGCCCACGGTCGCTCGATCCGCGTTCCTGCTTCAGCCGCCGCACGGCGAGGTGCTCGACGATGCGCTGCTTGACCTTGTCGAGGTCGTAGTGATCCGCGTCGAGGATCTCGCGGGCCTTGGCCACGTCGACTTCGCCGCCGGTGGAAGTGTTCCACGGCAGCGATACGATCAGCTCCAGATAGGTCCGGATCACTGACGACTCGGGAGAAGCACTCGGTATGCGCTCCAGCCGCGCCAGCTCGCGATCGGCCTCGCGGCGCGCTTCCGGCGGCAGGCCCGCCTTTTCGATCCGTTCCCGCAGCTCTCCCAGCTCGCCGTGCTCCGTGTCGAGCTCGCCCAGCTCGCGCTGGATGGCCTTGAGCTGCTCGCGCAGGAAGTACTCGCGCTGAGCCTTGCCCATCTGCTCTTCGGCCTGCGTCTGGATCTTGCGTCCCAGCTCCAGGACCTCCAGCTCGTGGGCCATGTGCCCAAGCAGGCGCTCAAGCTTCTCCCGCGCTGAGTCCATCTCGAGGATCTCCTGCCGCTGCTCGGTGGAGAGCCGGATGTGGTTGGCGATGTAGTAGGCGAGGTGCAGCGGCTCATCGATCGCTCCGGCTGCGCTCGCCAGCTCGGCCGGCAGTTGGGGCGACAGTGTCACCAACTCCTGGAAGGATGTGGTGGCACGTCGCAGCAAGGCCTCGCGCTCGAGCGGCACGATGGAGTCTGCAGCCTCGGGGAGCATTCCGACCGCGCAAACGAGGTATGGATCCTCGGACGTCGCGCTGGTGAGCTTGATCCGGCGCTGACCGAGCACGGCCAGCTGTACGGTGCCGTCGGGCAGCTTCAACATGTGCTGGACGCGGACCATGGCCCCGATGTGGTGGATGTCTTTGTATCCGACCTCCTCTGCGGTCTCGTCCAGTTGGGTCGCGACCGCGATGATCCGATCTCCGGCCGGAAGATCCTCGAGAAGCTGGAGCGAGCGGCGCCGCCCCACCGACAGAGGGATGAAGATGCGCGGGAAGACGACAGTCGATTTGAGCGGAAGCACGGGCAGCTGGCTCGGCGCGGGAACGTCGCTCACAACACGATGTTGCCTGATTCGGCGCTCACCCAAACAAGGGCCGAGGTTGCCAGGGGCGGGGGTGGGGTCGGCCGGGGGGCCCAAAACCTCCGCCCGTATAATTCCAGCCAGCCCGCAAGGGCGAAATTTGAGCCCATCGCTAACGGCTGTCATCCTCGCCGCCGGTCACGGCACGCGGATGCGGTCGCGTACTCCCAAGGTCCTCCACCCGCTGTGCGGCCGTCCCATGATCGATTGGGTCCTCGAAGCACTTGCCGGGGCCGGCGCCACTGACATCACAGTCGTTGCCAACCCACATCAAGCCGAGGTGGCGGCGCACCTAGACGGCCGGGCGAACGTGGTGTATCAGCGCGAAGCGCTGGGTACCGGACACGCGCTCCGGCAGGTGCCGGCGCCTGAGCTCAAAGCCGGCGACGTGCTGGTTGTCTACGGCGATGCACCGCTCCTGCGCTCGGACACCGTGCGCCGAGTCATCCAGGCCCACCGGGACGCCGGCACCCCCGCGACGCTGACCAGCGTCGAGGACGACCGCCGAGACGACGGCCGCATCGTCCGCGGGGCAGGGGGAGCCTTCGAGCGGATCGTTGAGCGGAAGGACGCCACCGACGAGCTGCGACGAAGAATCCACGAGTTCAACGTGGGCATCTACTGCTTCGAGGGCGCAAGGCTTGTGGACGCCCTCGAGAAGATCACCGCCGACAACCTGTCAGGTGAGTACTACCTGACCGACATCTTTCTCCACCTGAAGCCGGTCACCATCGTCCCTCTCGGCGACGCCGACGAGGCGATGGGCATCAACGATCGCGCCACCCTCGCCTCGGCCATCGGCGTCCTCAGGCAGCGCATCCTCGAGAAGCTGATGCTGGGAGGCGTCACGATCATCGACCCCGCCAGCACGTTTGTGGACGCCACGGTCACGATTGGCCAGGACACAGTCGTCGAGCCGTTCACGGTGCTGAAAGGCAAGACCGCGATCGGCGAGGAATGCCGGATCGGCCCTCACGTACATATAGAGGACGCGCGTATCGGCGACCGCTCCGACTGTGGCCCGTTTGTCAAGCTGCGAGCAGGCACAGAGGTGGCCGAGGACGTACACATCGGCAGCTTCGCCGAACTGGTGCGCACCAAGGTCGGCCGGCGCACCAGGGTGCCTCACGTCACCTATCTCGGTGACACCGACCTCGGGGAGGACGCCAACATCGGAGCGGGGACGATCACCGCCAACTTCGACGGCGTCAACAAGAATCGCACCCAGATTGGCGAGGGTGCCTTCATCGGGGTGGACACGATGCTGGTCGCTCCCGTCAAACTTGGCAAGGGGTCGCGAACCGGAGCCGGTTCGGTCGTGACGAAGGACGTGCCGGATCACGCCACGGTGGTCGGGGTTCCGGCTAGGGTGATACGGAGGAAGAGCGTGGACTCGGAAGGGAGCAGAGACGCCAAGTGATCGGCAGGCTGCAGACCGCGGTGGAGTTCGCCGGAGAAGAGGCGTCGCCGTGGGGCGCCCTCAAGCTGATCGCCGGCAGCGCGAACCCCGACCTGGCCCAGCGCATCTCCGACGAGCTCCAGGTCCCGCTCACCGACGCGCGCCTGCGCCGGTTTCCCGATGGTGAGATCAACGTCAAGATCGAGGACTCGATGCGCGGCCACGACGTGTTCGTGATCCAGCCGACGTGCCCACCGGTAAACGAGAACCTGATGGAGCTGTTCATCATCCTGGATGCGCTGCGCCGCGCGTCGGCCGGCCGGGTGACGGCGGTCGTGCCCTACTACGGCTATGCGCGAAAGGAGCGCAAGACGCAGCCCAGAGAGCCCATCTCCGCCAAGCTGATCGCCAACTTCATAACGCTGGCGGGCGCTGACCGCTTGCTCCTCCTCGACCTGCACGCCGAGGCCATCGAGGGCTTCTTCGACGTCCCCACCGACCACCTTTCGCCGCACCGCATCTTCGCCAAGTACCTGCTCACGCGCGATCTTCACAACCTCACTGTCGTAGCGCCGGACGCTGGCGGCGGGCGGCGGGCCGAGCTTGTCGCCAACCAGCTTCACGCGCCGATCGCGTTCGGCTACAAGCGCCGGAGTGGCGATGACGAGGTCGACGTGATCGCGGTGTCAGGTGATGTGAAGGGCAGGGACTGTGTCGTGGTCGAGGACATCATCACCACCGGTGGCACCATCTCCAAGCTGGCGCAGTCACTGCGTGGCCAGGGCGCGAACAAGGTCCTCATCGCAGCGACTCATCCGATCATGACCGGGGATGCCGCGGAGCGGCTGAGGAAGGCGCACGTTGATGAGGTCATCGTCACCGACTCGGTCCCCATCCCGGCCGACAAGCTCGGTCCGCCGATCACTGTGCTGTCGGTCGCACCTCTGCTCGCTGAGGCGATCATCCGGGTGCACGAGAACCGGAGCGTCAGCGAGCTATTCAGATAGCCGGGCGGTTATGAGCGCCCAAGAGTGGACCGAGGTCGTCGTGCTGGTCGTGTGCTTCGTCGTGGCCGCGCTGGCCAGCGGGACGGAAACGGCGCTGACCTCGGTGGGCCGCCTCCGCGTTCGCTTCCTGGCCGAGCAGGGAAGCAAGGCCGCGGGCATCCTGCAGCGGCTGCGGGCCGACCCGAACCGCTACCTCTCCACGGTGCTCTTCACCAATACCCTCGCGCTGATCGTGGCCTCGACCGCGACCACTCTCATCAGCGACTCCATGTTCACGAAGTGGGGGGTCCCCTCGGCGTGGCGGCTCTGGCTTGCTCTCCTCGTGTCACTCGTACTCTCGGTCATCCTGCTGATCGCTGCCGAGGTGACGCCGAAAACGCTTGCCATCAGCCACGCGGAGCGGGTTGCGCTCGCGGCGGCGGGACCCGTCGACAGGCTGGCCGGCTTCCTGGGCCCGGTGCTGTGGGCGGTCACCCTCGTCTCGCGCGCGCTCACCGGAGGCCGTGCGGCTCGAGCTCCCTATCTGAGCGAGCAGGAGCTGCTCACGCTGCTGCACGTCTCTGAGGAGCAGGGGGTGATCGAGGAGCAGGAGCATCAGATGATCCACGGCATCATCGAGATCGGAGACAAGACCGTGCGCGAGATCATGATCCCTAGGACCGACATCGTGGCCGTGGAGCGGCGATCGACGCTGCGAGACATCGTCAATGTGTTCAAAGAGCACCGGCACACGCGGCTGCCGGTCTACGAGGGCGACCTCGACCACGTGATCGGCTTGATCCACACCAAGGACCTGCTGCTGTACTACACGCGCACAAGCGGCCAGAAGTTCGACATCGAAAAGATCCTGCGCCCGATCAAATTCACGCCCGAGCAGAAGAAGGTGGACCAGCTGCTGAACGAGATGCGTACCGAAAAAGTGCACATGATGATCGTGGTCGACGAGTACGGCGGCACCGCCGGGTTGGTGTCGCTCGAGGATCTGCTCGAGGAGATCGTCGGCGAGATCCGCGACGAGTACGACCAGGCCGAGGAGGAACAGCTGGTGATCCTCAACGACCACGAGGCGAGAGTTGACGCCGGCTTCCCCTTGGAGGAGTTGAACTCACGTCTCGGGCTGGCGATCGAGGAGTCTGGTGACTACGACTCAGTCGGCGGTTATGTGCACGCAGCGCTGGGAAAGATCGCGCAAACGGGTGATGCGTTCAAGGGCGGACGCGCCCTCTGGACAGTGGAGAAGGTGGTCGGGCGCCGTATCGAGATGGTGCGCCTGAAGGCAGACCAACCCTGGCCGAACGAAGCGCTCATCGCTTCCGGCCTCGCGCACCCGGCCCAAGCTGATTGGCGCGACGGCTCCAACGAGACCGCGATGGAGGAAGAGCCTGGCCACATATCGTGACCGGGCCGTCGTGCTGCGCAAGCTCGACTACGGCGAGGCCGATCGCATCTTCACGCTGCTGACCCGTACCCATGGCAAGGTGGGGGCGATCGCCAAGGGGGTAAGGCGGCCCGAGAGCAAGCTGGGACCGTCGCTCGAGCTGTACGGTCACGTCGACGTTCTGCTCGCCAAGGGCCGGGGCGATCTCGACGTCGTCGCGCAGGTACAGCGCGTGCCAGGTCTGCGCATCGCCGGCGACGTCGAACGCGTGTCACACGCCGCCCTGATCGCCGAACTGGCCGAGCGCGTGTGCGAGGACCGGCACCCGGTGGACGGGGTGTACGAGCTGACCGTGATGGCCCTAGACGAGCTGGCGCGCGAAACGGACCCGCGCCGTGCGTCGGCCTACTTCCTCAGCGCTGCGCTCGACCTCCTCGGCTACGCGCCCCAGCTGTCGGACTGTGCCTCCTGCGGGCGGCCCTTGCCGGCAAAGCCGGCCGCATTCAGTGCCGAAGCCGGGGGCTTCCTGTGCGATCGGTGCGCCCAGCCGACGATGGCGTTGGTCCCGCTGGCCGCGATCAAGGTGCTGCGCCTGATGGCTGGCGGGGACCTCGAGACGTACCGGCGCCTGAAGCTGGACCGAGAGCTGATGGATGCGGTGGAGGGGGTCCTGACGGCGCAGCTCGAGCACCACCTGGACCGACGCCTCAAGTCGCTACAGTTCCTTCACCAGATGAGGATTCGCTCCTGACCGTTCCGCGCGAACAGCTGATGGACAGGGTCGTTGCCATGAGCAAGCGGCGCGGGTTCATCTATCCATCGAGCGAGGTCTACGGCGGTCTCTCCGGCTTCTACGACTATGGGCCATATGGCGTCGCCCTGAAGCGAGCCATACGCGAACTGTGGTGGCGGCACATGGTCGATCTGCGCGATGACGTCGTGGGGTTGGAGTCGACACTGATCATGTCCTCCGACGTCTGGGCAGCCTCCGGCCACCTGGTCAACTTCGTCGATCCCCTGCGCCAGTGCCTCGGCCAGTGCAGGAAGCGATGGCGAGCCGACCTGGTCCTTGGCGACCGGTGCCCGGAGTGTGGCGGTCCGCTGGACGAACCCCGCATGTTCAACCTCATGTTCAAGACTCACGTCGGACCGGTGGAAGACTCGTCTTCGGAGGTCTACCTGAGGCCGGAGACGGCTCAGGGCATGTTCGTCGACTTCAAGAACGTGCTCAACTCGACCCGCGTGAGGATCCCCTTCGGAATCGCGCAGCAGGGGCGGGCGTTCCGCAACGAGATCACGCCGGGCAACTTCGTGTTCCGCGTGCGCGAGTTCGAGCTGATGGAGATGGAGTTCTTCGTCAAGCCCAGGCAGGATGACGAGTGGTTCGACTACTGGCGCCGGGAGCGGATGCGTTGGTACGTGGACGTCCTGGGCGTGAATGCCGAACACCTTCGGTTTTTCGACCACCCGAAGGAGAGCCTGTCGCATTACTCGAAGCAGACCACGGACATCGAGTACGACTTCCCGTTTGGGTGGGGTGAGCTGGAGGGGGTGGCGGACAGGACCGATTTCGATCTCCGGGTCCACCAAGAGAAGTCGAAGGCGGACCTCACCTACCTGGACCCGGAGACGAACGAGCGCTATCTGCCGTGGGTCATCGAACCGGCGGTGAGCGTAGAGCGGATCTTCATCACGCTGCTTGTGGACGCCTACGACGAGGACGTCGTCAACGGCGAACCGAGGGTGGTGCTTCGACTGCACCCCAACGTGGCGCCAGTGCAGGTGGCGGTGGTGCCGCTGTCCAAGAAAGAGGAGCTGATCAAGGTCGCTCGTGAGGTCCGGGCATCGCTTCAGGGCCGCATGAGGGTCGAATACGACCAGACGGGCGGCCACATTGGCCGGCGCTACCGCCGGCAGGACGAAATCGGCACTCCGTTCTGCGTCACTATCGACTTCGACACGCTCGAAGACAGGGCGGTCACCATCCGGCAGCGAGACTCGACCGAGCAGGAGCGGGTCGCAATCGTCGAACTTGCCGAACGTCTGAGCCGGCTGATCTTGGGGCTTTCTCTGGGGGCGACGTCCATCTGAGGGGGGCCTCCCCCTTAAGGTCGGCGCACCCACTGTGGCCCGAGCCACCCTGAAAGGGCGGCGCTATACTCCGCACCACGCGACGCCGGAAGCGACCGGCGTGCTTGGGAGGGGTCAGAGGATGAGGCGAGGCATCCTGGAAGTCGTCATATTCGTCGTCGTAGCGGCGGGTGCGTTCGGGCTCGCCTTTTACCTTGCCCAGACGGTGGGCCTGCATCCTCTGATCGTTCCGCCTCCTGACCAGCGTGAGAAACACTGGATGGTGGCGGCAGCGGCGGCGTCGTTCGTAGTCGTGTTCGACCTTGTCGTGCTGATTCTGATCGCATTCAAGCACCGCCGCGAGCAGAGGGCCGCGATGGTCGATCGCGGACCCAAGCTGGGAGGCTAGTCATGATCAGAGCCAGAGGGAGCCTACCGGGGGTTTTCCAGGTTCAGCGCCTCCCGATTCGTGTCGTCCTCATCACGGCCCTGCTTTCGTACGTGCTGCAGATCGGCGCCATCGTCCAGGGCTACCCGCTCTATGGCATCGTGGGGGTGACCCTGCTGCCCTGGCTGCTCGTCTTCGCGTTCGAGTACGTGTGGAAGTACGAGCACTACGGGTTCTACGCGTTCCTACTGGCCTTCGTGCTGCTGCAGCTCGGACACCTCACTGAGCACACTGTCCAGATCGTCCAGCTGATTGCAACCGGCGGCGACCTCGCCCATTCGCATGGCGTCTTCGGGCAGCTGGATTTCGAGACCGTCCACGTCGTCTGGGACTCCGCGGTCTGGATCGGACTTGCGATCTGCCTCTACAAGTTCTCCCACAACCGCTGGCTGTACGTCGCCTTCTTCTTCGCCACCGCCCACGAGGTCGAGCACCTCTACCTCTACTACGTCTACAACACGGACGGTGCCTTCTACTTCCAGGGCGGCCTGACCGGGATCATGGGCTACGGCGGCGTCATCGGCTCGCCACTGTATCGCCCATACCTGCACTTCTTCTACAACTTCCTCGTCGTAGCGCCTATGCTCATCGCTTTCGTAAGGCAGACGGGGCACGCTTACGACCAGTTTCTCGCCACAGCCCTGCCAGACCTCAGCGAGAAGGAGCTGGTCGCGACCACCAATCGGCTCCAGCGCGTGGTGGCGCAGCAGGGCGACGTGATCGTGCGGCAGGACGAGCCGTCCGACCGCTTCTACATCCTCACCCAAGGTGAGGTCGAGCTTGTCGTCAAGAGCGAGGAGGGCTGGGAGCGCAAGGTGGACACCCTGCAGCCGGGCCGTTTCTTCGGTGAGCTCGGCATCCTGACCGGCCGCAACCCGGCCACCGTCCGCGCGACGAAGCACACGGAGCTGCTCGCCCTGGATTCGCGCAGCTTCACCGAGCTCATGAAGTCGGACGCGAAGGTGCGGCAGGACGTGGAAGCCGACATGCGACGGCTCCACGATCTCAAGTACGCGACGCCGCCGCCGGCGCCGGCCGGCACGTAGGAGAAAGTGGCCGACCAGCCGACAGTTGTCATCGTTGGCGCCGGATTCGCCGGGCTGAGCTGCGCCAAGGCGCTGAAGCGTGCTCCGGTGAGAACGATCCTGGTCGACCGCAACAACTACCACCAGTTCAGCCCGCTGCTGTATCAGGTGGCGACGTCAGCCATCGACAGCGCCGATATCGCTCATCCGACGAGAGCGGTGCTGCGCAAGATCCCAAACGCCCAGTTCCGGCTCGGCGACGTGCAGGTGGTCGACCTCGACGGTCGCATCGTGCGCACGGACCGGGGCACGATCGCCTATGACTACCTGGTCCTGGCCTGCGGCAGCACCAGCACCTACTTCGGGAACCAGAGCATCGCCGAGCGGTCGTACGCGATGAAGACGCTGACGGACAGCCTGCTGCTCCGAAACCGGATCCTCTCGCGTTTCGAAGCTGCCGATTGGGCGCAGGACGACCGTACGCGCAAGGAAATGCTGACCTTCGCGATCGTGGGCGGCGGTCCCGCCGGCGTCGAGTGCGCTGGGGCGCTGGCGGAGCTCATCGGCAGGGTCCTGCGGCACGACTTCAAGGAGCTCGACATGCGCTCCGCCCAGATCCTGCTGCTGCAGTCGGGCCCAGCCTTGCTCGAGCCGTTCGAGCCACCGCTGCGCGAGGCTGCTAGGCGGAGGCTGGAGCGCATGGGCGTCGATGTGAGGCTCAACACCCGCGTCGTGGAGGTCCGGGACGGCGAGATCCAGCTCGCGGACGGAACGGTGCTTCCGGTCGGCACGGTGATCTGGACGGCCGGAGTGGAGGGGGCCGTTGTCGAAGAGGGCCTGTCGAGCCTGCCCGCCGGGGCGCGGCGCACGCTGAAGGTGGGTCCGACCCTGCAGGCACCGGGTCATCCCGAGGTTTTCGTCATCGGCGACCTGGCGGCGTTCGACGCCGGCGGGGGCCGCCAGCTGCCCCAGCTCGGACCGGTCGCCATACAACAGGGCCGCCTCGCGGCTGGCAACATCGACGCCATCGTCCGGGGCAAGAAGCCGCGCCCGTTCAAGTACCTGGACAAGGGCATCATGGCCACCGTCGGCCGCAACACCGCGGTCGTCCAGTCGGGTCCGATTCGCATGAAAGGTCGTGTGGGCTGGCTGGTCTGGCTGTTCCTGCACCTGCTGCTGATCGTTGGCTTCCGCAACCGGTTGAGCGTGCTCCTCAACTGGTCTTGGAACTACTTCCTGTTCGACCGGCCTGTCAGGCTGGTGATCGGCGACAGCGATCGCCGGCTGGAGCGTCTCTTCCAGCTTCCGTATCTGCATCGCGCTCTGCCCGACCTCACTGAGCCCGACCTGCTCGCCATCTGGAGCCACCTCACTTGGGAGCAGGTGCGGCCGGGCGAGGTCATCCTTCGCGAGGAGGAGCCTTCGACATCGTTCTACATCGTGACCAGTGGAGAGGTGGAAATCGACTTCGTGGGTCCCTACGGCGAACCTCAGCGCGTGGCGCGGATGGGACCTGGTGGTTTCTTTGGCGAGGTGGGCTGCCTGACGGGGCGGAGCGACGGGACGGTGCGAGCGTCGACCGTCGGCGAGCTCATCAAGCTCGAACGCAAGGGTTTCGTCGAGCTGATGTCTCGCTCGTCGACCGTCAGAGGCGATGTCGAGGCCCAGATGCGCCGTCTGCACGACCTGAAGTACTCATCCCGGCCGCCGGTTGCAGCCGCCGCCGGGCCTGCTGGAGGTGGATGACATGAGCGAGTCCGACGAGAAGAAGGATCCGGGCGCCGGATCTGAGAACCCCACGCCACCGCCCGACTGGGAGGGCTCGCACACTGCGGCGTCCCTGCCGTCCTGGTGGCAGCCCGAGGGTGAAAAGCCTCCGGCCAAGCCCGCGCAGCCTGCGCCGCCTGCCCCTCCCGCTCCAGCCCCGCCCGCGGCTGCGACCCCGGTACCGCCGGCCCCTGAGGCGGCCACGCCTCCGGCCACACCTATGCCGCCGGCCGCCCCATCCGAGTGGGACATCTCCCCCACCGCTGAACGACTGCCGACCTGGTGGCGCCCGGAGGCGCCCACCCCAGTGCCGCCTCCCGCGGCTCACCCGGCGGCACCTGCAAGTACCCCGCCACCGCCTCCTGTGGCGCCGGCGGGAGCCGCGCCTCCGCCAATGGCGCCTCCTGCACCCACTCCACCGGTTCCACTCGCAGCCACTCCGATGGCACCTCCAATGGGCGGCGGAGGGAGCGAAAAGCCGGCCACTATCCTGCTCGATGAATCGGGGATGCCGTCTGCGCGGAAGCCACCCCATCTGCCGAGCGGCGGCGAAACCATGGTCATCGGGGCCATGCCATCGACCACATTGCCGGTGGCCATCCTCACCGTGAAGTCGGGCCCGGACGTGGGCTTTCGCTTCCGGGTCAAACCCGAACAGAAGGCTTACATGGGCCGGGATGCTGACAACGACGTGGTCCTCGATGACCCGGGTACTTCAAGGCGCCACGCGCGCATCGAGTTCAAGGAAGGCAAGTACGTGCTCACGGACCTGGGCAGCGCCAACGGAACGCTCGTCAACGGTCAGCGCGTGGTCGAGCAGGCCCTAGACAACGGCGACCGAATAAAGATCGGCCAGGACGAACTGGTCATCTCAATCGTCTAGGCGACGGAAGTAGGTACAGCCCTACCCCTCGGGCGCGCCGTCAGAGGTAGGCCCAGTTGGCGATGCTCGCGGAGTCGCCGACGTAGGCGTCCACGCCTTTGGGCAGCTTGTGGGCCTCCATCACGTATGCGGTCACGCGCGCATGGCCTTCCATGACGCTGATGCGGCCATCGGGCAGGCGCAGGCAGATGATCGCCGGCAGGTCGGGGACGTGATCGGCGTGGCAGATGGTTTGGGCAAGGGAGAGAATCACCATGTTCGTATGGTCCCCCGCGAACAAGCGCCCTGCATTGGCCGCGCCTTCAGCGACCTTGCGGGTCGCCGGCGCCAGTGTCGTCCACGCGGCATTGCGGTTGGAATAGAGCATCTCGGCCACTTCGGGGATCGAGATTCGGACTCGACGCCACGCGATGTCGTCGGCCAGGCCGGCAAAGATCAAGGCTCCGCGCCCAAACCCGTGCGCGGTCGCAATGATCTCGCGCCTCTGAGCATTCTGTTCGGCGCTTTTTAGGTCGGGCGTGTGTGCCAGCTTCATCGCGCGACCAAGGCTGGCGGGATCCGGTGGTTCCCCAACGAGGTAAGCCTGAAAGGCAGGCGATTTGATCTC
>WNFB01000360.1_pt1 | contig 34984 bp, 41 predicted proteins | sample 5400501 | NCBI WGS metagenome assembly WNFB01 (sample SAMN13153341, study PRJNA577476) | soil metagenome | isolation source: 200 cm saprolite under Douglas fir tree site 2 hole 1 | place: USA:California | collected 2015-04-18
GGCCGCTAAGTGCAGTACGCGCTCCCGGTCGGCGCCTTCATCGGCATCCTCCTCTTCTTCTGGGGGATCTCGTCGATCATGTCCGGCGGCGGCGCGTCCATCGAAGACCGCATGGCCCGCTACGCCGGCGGTCAGTCACAGGCGGACGAGAAGAAGAAAGACAAGAAGAAGGCGCAGGGCCGCAAGGATGTGGTCGATCCGTTCGCGACGCTCTCGGGCGACGCGTCCGACAAGAAGTTCTCCACGAAGGTGCAGCGCGATCTCGCGCGCGCCAACCTGAAGCTGAAGGTCTCCGAGTACTACTACATCCGTATCGGCTCGGCGCTCGGCCTCGGCCTCCTGCTCGGGATCCTGCGCGACCCGGTCTCAGGCGTCGTCGGGCTCTTCCTCGGCTACATGCTGCCGCGCTTCTACGTCGGCCGGCGCATCGGCGGTCGCCTCGGCGCCTTCAACAAGCAGCTCGCCGACACGATCACGCTCCTTTCGAACTCACTCCGCGCCGGCTCGAGCTTCCTGCAGTCCATCGAGCTGGTATCCCGTGAGACGCCCGCCCCGATGGGCGAGGAGATGGGCCGCGTCGTCCGTGAGGTGAACCTCGGTCTGGGCATGGACGAGGCGCTCGCGAACCTCGTGCGCCGGATCAAGTCAGACGACCTCGACCTCATGGTCACCGCCATCGGCGTGCAGCAGCAGGTCGGTGGAAACCTCGCGGAGATCCTCGACACCATCGCGTTCACCATCCGCGAGCGCGTCCGGATCAAGGGTGACATCAACACGCTCACCGCGCAGGGCCGGATGTCGGGCTACCTCGTGGCCTTCCTGCCGATCGGCATCGCGGTCGTTTTGAACATGATCAACCCCGCCTTCATGGCGCCGCTCTTCAGCCAGCTCATCGGGCAGATCCTCCTCGGCGTGGGCCTGGTGATGATGACCATCGGCTTCTTCGCGATCCAGAAGATCGTGAGCATCAAGGTCTAGATGGAGCCGGTCCTCCTCGCCGGGCTCGTGTTCCTCGGCATCCTCCTCGTCGTGGGGTCGATGCTCATGGGTCAGGAGCTCGACCCGGTGCAGGCCCGCCTGCAGCAGATCGCCGTCCGCGCCCGCACCCTCGAAGAGCTCGAGCTGCAGCGGCCCATCGCCGAACGAACGCTGAAGCCGATCATCAACAGCATCTCGCGGCTCATCGGCCGCTTCTATCCTGCGAACACGGTCCGCGGCGTCGAGCTCAAGCTCAAGCGCGCCGGCATGGAGAACACCAGCACCGAGTTCTTCCTCGGTGTGAAGGGCTTCGCGGCGGTCGTCGGCGCGATCGCCCTCTCCGCGATCCTCAACCTCATGACCAACGACCTCACCTGGACGATCGCCGGCCTGTTCGGCGGGATCGTCCTCGGCTTCATGGCCCCGGACTTCTACCTCACGAGCAAGGCCGGCGGCCGCGGCTCAGGGATCCGAGATCAGCTCCCGGACGCTCTCGACCTGCTGACGATCTCCGTCGAGGCCGGGCTCGGCTTCGACGCCGCGATCGTGAAGGTCACCGAGAAGATGAAGGGGCCGCTCACCGAGGAGTTCAAGCGTGCCGCGGGCGAGCAGCGCATCGGCAAGAGCCGTCAGGAGGCGCTGAAGGGCATCTCCGAGCGCGTCGAGGTCAAGGAGCTTCAGAACTTCATCTCCGCGATCGTCCAGGCCGACCAGCTTGGTGTCTCGATGTCCAAGGTGCTGCGGATCCAGTCCGAGCAGATGCGGATGGAGCGCCGCCAGCGCGCCGAGGAGAAGGCCGCGCGCGCCCCGATCCTGATCATGCTCCCGACCGTCGGCTGCATCTTCCCGTCGCTGTTCATCGTCATCCTCGCGCCCGCCGCCCTCTCCGCGATGTCCTCCTGCTCGGGCACGTAAGAGACGCCGGCTCGGCGGCGCGTCCTTAACCGCACGCGCGGCACCGTCCTCGCGACCCGCTGCGACACCGCGAACAACTTCTTCACCCGCGCCTTCGGACTCATCCCGCGCGCGCGGCTCGCGGAGGGCGAGGGCCTCCTCATACCGCACACGGCCTCCATCACGATGTGGCTGATGCGCTTCGCGATCGATGCGATCTTCATCGACCGTGCCGGCCGCGTGGTGCGCGTGGCCGAGCGGCTGCCGCCATGGCGCTTCGCGATCGCCGCGAAGGGCGCCCGCGACGTCCTCGAGATCCCCGCCGGCACCGCCGCGCGCACGGGCACGCAAGCCGGGGACGAACTTCAGTTCGAGGCTGTCTAACGACCCGGACCTGAGCCAGCTCGGCGCGGCGCTCCTCGAGACGCTTCTCGCGCCGCGCTGCGCGGGCTGCGACACGCCCGGCGCGTGGCTGTGCCTGGCTTGCCGCGAGGCTTGCGATCCGGTCCGCAGCGGCCGGATCCACGCGGCCGCGGTCTTCGCCGGACCGGTGCGGCGCGCGCTGCATCGCTTCAAGTACGAGGGCGAACGCGGTCTCGCGGCCGAGCTCGGGGCGCTCGTCGCCGCGCGTGTGGCGGCGGATCTCGCGATCGGGACCGCCCTGGACGTCGTCGTGCCCGCGGTGCTGCATCCCGCGCGCGCGCGCCTTCGCGGCTACGACCAGGCGGCGCTCCTTGCGGCCGAGGTCGCGCGTCTGGTTGACCTGCCGCTGCGCGCGCCGCTGCGCCGCGTGCGGCTCTCGCGGCCGCAGGTCGAGCTCGACCGCGCGGCGCGGGCCGAGAACGTCCGCGGCGCGTTCATCGCCGAGGCTGGATCGCTCCGCGGCCTGCGCGTCGCGCTGATCGACGACGTCGCGACAACGGGCGCGATGCTCGCCGCCGCGTCAGGCGCGCTGCGCACCGCCGGCGCGCGTGAGGTGCGCGCGTATGTCGTGGCACTGGACGAGTAGCCGCCCGGTCACCATGAGGACGGCAGGCCCAGCAAGCCATCGCTGCCCGAACTGGTTTCAAACCCTCACCGGCCCCATTCGTTAAACAGAAACAGCCCCCAATAAGGAGGTGTTCTGTGAAGAAGCTCTCTCTTACGACGGCTGCGCTGACCGCGATCGCCGGTAGCGCGCTCCTCACGGGCATCGCGTTCGCGAATGACTCGATGCGGAGCAACGATGGCCATGGCGACGCGGTGGCTGCCATAGCGATGAGCAAGCCGGCCGACGTCGACAACGACAAGGTCGACCGCGACAAGGACATCGCTGACGAGCAGAAGGTCGACAACGACGTCGACAACGAGAACGAGAACGACGAAGACGCCGCCAACGACAACGACAAGAACGACAAGGACAGGGACGACAAGACCAAGGCCGACACCGACAACGACGACCACGGCCAGGCGGTGAGCGCGGTGGCGAGTACGAACCGTCACGGCGACAAGCACTCGAACCGCGGCCGCTAGTCCCACACGCGACCCTTGAACCCCGGGGCGGAGGCGAAAGCCTCCGCCCCTTGCTTTACCCTCCCCGCGATGGACCGCGTCCCGACCTCGCAGTGGGTCATGCGCGGGCTGCTGCTGTTCGTGCTCGCCTTCACGAACCTCAATGACATCTGGTCGCCGGATGTCATCCCCAACGCGCTGCTGCCGTTCACCCTCGTCCGTGAGGGGAACGTCGATTACGACGAGTTCGTCTTCCGCCCCAACGTCACCGAGCTCCACGAGATCGCCGGAGCCAATCACATCGACTCCGAGGCCTACTTCTTCCGTGCCTGCGGCGTCTCGACAGCGACGGAGCCGCCGAAGGCGCCGCGCAGCAAGGGCGGCCCTCCCGCGCCGGGTCCGAACGACCACGTCTGCTCGGTGTTCCCGCCTGGCATCGGCTTGCTCGCGCTGCCGTTCTTCCTGCCCTCGATCCTCACAGGTGCGCAGGCGCTCGACCTCGGTCTCCTGCTGCGCGTCGGTCATGTCGCCGCCACGTTCTACGAGACGCTCGCCGCCCTGCTGCTCTGGTCGGTGCTGCGCCGCATCGTCACCGGTCGCGCCGCGTTCGCCCTGATCCTGCTGTACTACCTCGGGACGAGCGTGCGCACCGTCGCGTCGCAGGCGCTGTGGCAGCACGCCGGCGCGCACCTGGCGATCGCGCTCGCGCTGTGGCTCACCGTCGACGAGCGTCCGCGCACGCTGATGCGCGAGCTCGTCACTGGCCTCGTGCTCGGTCTCGGCAGCGTGGTGCGCCAGACCACCGCGCTCGTGTCCGTGGGCCTCGCGCCCTCGCGTGGCGGCTGGCGTCCTGTCGCGGCGCTTGCCGGCGGCGTGCTCGCCGGCATCGTGCCGCTGCTGATCTTCAATTGGATCGCCTACGGCTCGCCGATCGAGCAAGGCTATGGCGTGAAGCCCTTCGACACGCCGGTCCTCGACGGCCTCGTCGGTCTGCTGTTCTCGCCCAGCCGCGGATTGTTCGTGTACGAGCCGTGGGCCGCCCTCGCGCTCGTGAGCATGGTCATCGCGCGCTTCGCGAACACGACGCGCGGCCGCATCTCAGAGACGCTGAGCGGGCTCATCGTGGCCTGGGTCGTGTTCCTCGTCGTGTACTCGACGTACGCCGAGTGGTGGGGTGGCCGCGTCTTCGGGCCGCGGTTCCTCGACGATCTCGCGCCGGTGCTGGTGGCCGGTCTCGCCTGGGGCGTCAAGGGCGGCTGGTTCGCGTTCGGACCGATGCGCGTCCTCCTCTGGATCTCCGCGGCGTGGTCGCTGCTCATCTTCAACGCCGCCGCCTTCGTGTACGACCAGAAGTGGGACACCGTGCCGGTGAACGTGAACGACGACCCGTCGCGGCTCTTCTCGTGGTCCGACCCGCAATGGCTCGCCGTGTTGCGAGAGGTGCCCAATGGCGGCGCGCGCGTCGTCGCCGCGGTCGTGCTCACGCTCCTCACCCTCGCGTTCCTGGCGCGCGTCGAAGGGCTCCTCGGCCGGAGCGGGGTGGTAGCGTCGTCCGTCCCATGACCACCGCGTTCCTCATGTTCTTCGGCCGCGGCGGCGACGCGGACGTCGAAAGGCGTCTCGACGACATCAAGATCGCGATCGGCGCATCGGTGCTGCGGCGCGCGGGCGCGGCCGGCTTCGGCCCGCTCATCGCGGTCACCGAGGACGCTGCGGCCACGAAGGCGTTCACCGCGGCGGGCGCCGACGCCGCGCCGCCGAAGAGCGCGCCGTTCCACTTCGGCCAGGAGCTCGCCGGGCTCACCAAGACGCGGCACCTCGAGCGCGTGTGCACGATCGGGGCGGGCGCCGGTGCGCTCTTCTCGGTGCAGGAGCTCGCGAAGCTGCGCGAGGAGCTCGAGGCCAGTGAGGCGCTCGTGCTGTCGAACAACTACTACTCGGCGGACCTCGTCGCCTTCACGCCGGCGTCGGCGCTGAGCGTCATCGAGCTGCCCGCGACCGACAACCCGCTCCCGCGCCGCCTGCATCAGCAGGGAGGGCTCTCGTCGCGCCAGCTCGATCGTTCCGCGGCGACGCTGCTCGATGTCGACACGCCGGCCGATGCCGCGGTCCTCCGGCGCCACCCGCGTTGCCCGGAGGAGCTGCGCGCGCTCGACACCTGGGAGCCCGAGCTGGGCGGACGCATCGACGCGCTCATGCAGCTGGTGACGACGCCGGAGCGCGAGCTGCTCGTCGCCGGCCGCGTTGGCGCGCCGGTATGGTCGTTCCTCGAGTCGCAGACCGCCTCGCGCGTGCGGATGCTCGCGGAGGAGCGCGGCATGCAGGCCGCCGGGCGCGACAGCAGCGGCGAGGCGCGGACCGCGCTCGGCTTCCTCTACCGGGAGATCGGACCGGAGAAGTTCTTCGCGCGCATGGGCGAGCTCGGCGACGGCATGCTCTTCGACACGCGCGTGCTGTTCGCGCACCTTGGCTTCCGCGCGACGGGCCCGGACCGCTTCGCCTCAGACCTCTTCCGCGCGCGCGATATCGGCGAGGAGCCGCTGCGCGCGTTCACCGCGGCGGCCGCCGCCGCTCCGTATCCGATCCTGCTCGGCGGTCACACCCTCGTGGCCGGCGTGCTCTGGACGCTGGTCGAGGCCGCGTGGGCAGGGCACCCCGAGGAGTGAGGACTCGGGCCGTCCGTCGCTCGTGACGGCGCCTCAACCCGTGGCAGCAGGCTCCTTGGCGAGCTCGACGATGCGAGCCGACGCGATGCCATCTGTGACCTCCACGATGGCGACCGTTCCGAGTGACGGGCGCGGCCGGTCGCCCGGCAGCGTCGGGCTCCCGCCGTTCACGAGCAGGATCTCCGAAGCCCACGCGATGCGCGGGACGTGCGTGCCCGCGTAGAGCAGGATGTCGATCGGCTCGCCGAAGAACGCCGCCAGGGCCTTGCCCAGGTCGTCACTCACCGGCGTGAAGGTCGGCGCGGATTCCGTCGTTAGACCGAGAGACACGAGGTCGTGAGCGACACCGGCGCGCAGCCCGCCGACGCCGATGACCCGGCGGTCGCCGGTGACGCGCTTGTCACTGCCCGTCCCGTTGTGGCCGCCGGTCACGCCGACGACCGGCGCGACGGTCTCGAGCCGATCGAGCGTCCCCCAGGACCCCGAGTCGCCGCAGTGCACGATGAGGTCGACGCCGGCGAACGCGTCGAGGACCGCCTGCGGGACGTCGCTCCCGTCCGCGGCCCGGCTGTGGTTGTCCGCGAGCACACCGATACGCGTCATCGCTTCTCCCCCCTTGCAGTTACTTCACCGGGTGAAGTATTCGGTCTACAGTAGTACCACGAAAGCGCCGCTCGCGACACGTCTGAACTCCGCCACCGTGCACATCGGCCGGACGCTGCGGAAGGACGCCGGTCCGAACCCGCTGGCGGCCGAGCACCGCTCGGCGCTGGGCGTCATCTTCTTCGCCGGCCCGATCCGCATGGGCGCGCTCGCGTCCGCCGAGCGCGTCGGCGCGCCGGCGATGACCAAGACGGTCGCGATCCTCGAGAGCCGGGGGCTGGTGCGCCGTGAACGCGACGCGCGGGATGACCGCGCGGTGCTGATCCGCGCGACGCGGAAAGGCGCGACGGCCGTGCGCGAGGGCCGCGACGAGCGCGTGCGCCGCATCGACAGCGGCCTCCGCCGTCTCACGCCTGACGCTCGACGGCGGGTCGCCGCCGCGGTCGGCGATCTCGAGCAGCTCATCGACGTGCTCGAACGCGAGAACCGCGCGCAGCGCGGCGCGACCCTACCATCGATCGCGTAACCATCCTCTTCGACCATCACATCCACAGCGATCGCTCGGACGGCACCGTCACGCTCGCCGATCGCGCGAAGACCGTCGCCGTCCGCCCGCATGGGGTCTCCGACCACTTCCCGTGGCGAAACAAGATGAAGACCGAGGACGACGTGCTTCGCTACATCGACGATGCCTCTCGGCTCGGCCTGCGGGTCGGTCTCGAATACGACCTCGGCGTCGCTCCACTGCTGCGCGCGAAGACGCGCGAGGGTCTGCACTACCTCATCGGCGCGATGCATCAGCTCTACGTCGACGGCGAGTGGATCCATTACGACGACGCGGGAGCGTTCCTCAAGGGCCGGACGAAGGAGTACAACGAGGCGTCCCGGTTCGCTGATGCGGCGCTTGTCTCGCGGATGCGCGAGCGCACGCTCGAGGTGGTGCTCGACGGAATCGAGCGCGTCGGCATCGACATCCTCGGACACGCGACGATGTCCCCGCTCACCGCACTCGGCGATCCCGAGGTCATGTATCCGCCGGCGTGGCAGGAGCAGCTCATCCGCATGTGCATCGATGCGAACGTGGCCATCGAGGTGAACGAGGCGTACGGCGTCCCGCACCGGGCGTTCCTGGAGCGCGCGCGGACGATGGGGGCGCGCTTTTCGGTGGGCTCGGACACCCACTTCGAGCTGAAGCCGCTCGACAAGACCATGGCCATGATCCGCGCCGCCGGGCTGCCCGAGGACCGGTTCCTGGACGGCCGCAGGGTCAGGGCCACCGTCCGCCGAGAGGGCGGGTAGAGCTACGCCGCCGATTCGGGGATGAGGAGCTCGTAGACCAGGAGGCCGATCGCCACCAGCAGCAGCAGGTGGGCGAGGTTCCCGAGGGCGTTCAGGGCGAGCGCCGCGAACCAGCCGACGATGAGCACCCAGATGACGATCCAGCGGAGGCGGTGGCCCGCGGCCATGCTCATCGCGCCAGAATAGGCGAGCGACGAGCGGTTCATCCGCGAGGAGCGAGAGCCACCAGCCATGAGCCTCTCTGACCGGAGGTCAGAGATTGGGCAAGGCTAACGCCGATATACTCGTCATGCAGCGACGCGCGCTCCGCACACAAAGGCTTGGAGGGGAGCCGTGCAGTACGGGGGTCTCGCCGTCTACACCGGGAATGCCCATCCGGCGTTCGCGCGTGACATTTGCCGCACCCTCGAGATGCCCCTCGGCCCGATCGACGTGTTCAAGTTCGCGAACGACAACATCTTCGTGAAGATCAACGACAACGTGCGCGAGCACGACGTCTACATCGTGCAGTCGCTCACGGTGGGCGCCGGGGTCGGGGTCTCCGACGCGATCATGGAGCTGCTGATCATGATCGACGCGTTCAAGCGCGCGTCCGCCGCGCGCATCACCGCGGTCATGCCGTACTACGCCTACGGCCGCAGCGACAAGAAGGACCAGCCGCGCGTGCCGATCACCGCGCGCCTCCTCGCCGACCTCATCACCGTCGCCGGCGCGGACCGTTTCCTCACCATGGACATGCACCAGATGCAGATCCAGGGATTCTTCGGCATCCCCGGCGACGAGCTCTCGGCGCGCAACGAGCTCGTCAATTACCTCCGCACCGTCGTCGAAAAGGACAAGGACAACTTCGCGCTGGTCGTGCCGGATCTCGGCTATGCCAACCAGGCGCGCCGCATCGGCGAGCTGCTGGACGTCCCGCTCGTCTTCATGCAGAAGACGCATCGCGACAACAGCGGTCGCAGCGAGATCGTCGGCGTCATTGGCGACATCGACCGCCGCCGGGCGATCGTCATCGACGACGAGATCGACCGCGGCACCACCGTGCTGAACACCGTCCGCGTCCTGCAGGAGCGGGGCGTGTCGGAGATCTGGGTCGCCTGCACGCACCCCGTGCTTTCGGGCGATGCCGCGGAGACGCTCCTGGCGAGCGGTATCGTCGAACTGGTGACCACCGACACCTGCCCACTCCGACCGTCAGTCCGCAACGACCCACGGATCCACGTGCTCACCGTCGCCCCCCTCTTCGCGGAGGCCATCCGCCGTATCCACGAGGGCGAGTCCGTCGGCGCACTCTTCAATCCACCGGGGTTGCAGCTGCCGCTCCAGGTCACCTGACCGCCGTCCCGTGAGCGGGGTCTTCCGGTTCTTCGACTCCAACGAGGGGGAGCTTCGCCGACTGCGGAAGGTCGCCGAGCGCGTGAACGCGCTCGAGGAGAAGACCAAGGCATTCTCGGACGACGAGCTCCGCCGCCGCACCGAGCACTTCCGCGAGCGCCTCGCTAATAAGGAGACCCTCGACGACATCCTGCCCGAGGCCTTCGCCGCCGTGCGCGAGGCCGCCCGACGGAACCTCGGCCAGCGCCACTTCGACGTGCAGCTCCTCGGCGGCATGGCGCTCAACAAAGGCCACATCGCCGAGATGCGGACTGGTGAGGGAAAGACCCTCGTCGCGTCTCTCGCGCTCTACCTGAACGCGCTCGAGGGCAAGGGCGCGCATCTGGTCACGACGAACGACTACCTGGCGAAGACCGGCGCGGGCTGGATGGCGCCGATCTACCACGCCCTCGGGATGAGCGTGGCGTACATCGCGCACGAGAAGTCCGCGGTCTACGACCCGTCGGTGATGATCGAGGCGGTCGACCCGCGGCATCAACACTGGCGCGACGTGACGCGGCGCGACGCATACCTCGCGGACATCACCTACGGCCAGAACAGCGAGTTCGGATTCGACTACCTGCGCGACAACATGGTCGACGACCTCAGCAACGTCGTGCAGCGCGAGCTGAACTTCGCCATCGTCGACGAGGCGGACTCGATCCTGATCGACGAGGCGCGCACGCCGCTGATCATCTCGTCGCCGGCCGAGGACTCGTCCGAGCTCTACTACCGCTTCGCCTCGGTGGCCGAGAAGCTGAGTGAGGGCTCCGACTACGTCATCGAGGAGAAGCACAAGGCCGTGACCCTCACCGAGGAGGGTGTCACTCGGTCCGAGCGGCTCCTGAACATCCCGAACATGTACGACGGCGACGTCTCGGCCGTGCACTACCTCGACAACGCCGTGAAGGCCAAGGCGCTGTACCTGAAGGACCGCGAGTACGTGGTCAAGGACGGCGAGGTCGTCATCGTCGACGAGTTCACCGGCCGCCAGATGCCCGGCCGCCGCTGGAGCGATGGCCTCCACCAGGCGGTGGAGGCCAAGGAGCGCGTGAAGATCCAGCGGGAGACGCGCACCTTCGCGACGATCACGATCCAGAACTACTTCCGCATGTACAAGAAGCTGGCGGGCATGACCGGTACCGCGCAGACCGAGGCCGAGGAGCTGTTCAAGGTCTACAAGCTCGAGGTCACCGTGATCCCCACGAACCGGCCGATGGTCCGCAGGGACGACTCCGATCTCGTGTACAAGACCGAGCAGGGCAAGTGGGACGCGTTGGTGCGCGACGTGAAGGAGCGCAACGCCGCCGGGCAGCCGATCCTCATCGGCACCACCTCGGTGGATAAGAGCCAGCGGCTCTCGGATGAGCTCCGGCGGCACGGCATCAAGCACGAGGTGCTGAACGCCAAGAACCACGAGCGTGAGGCGCTGATCATCGCCGGGGCGGGGCAGCGCGGGGCGGTCACGGTCTCCACGAACATGGCCGGACGCGGTGTCGACATCCTCCTGGGCGAGGAGGTGAAGGAGCGCGGCGGCCTGCACGTCATCGGCACCGAGCGCCACGAGGCGCGCCGCATCGACAACCAGCTGCGTGGCCGCGCCGGCCGCCAGGGCGACCCGGGCACGACGCGCTTCTACAACTCGCTCGAGGACGACCTCATCCGCATCTTCGCCAACGAGCGTGTCGCGGGGCTTATGACGCGCCTGGGCTTCGACGACGCGCAGCCGATCGAGTCGGGCATGGTCACCGGCGCGATCACGCAGGCGCAGATCAAGGTCGAGACGCGTAACTTCGATATCCGCAAGCGCGCGCTCGAGTTCGACGACGTGTTGAACAATCAGCGCAACGTCATCTACACCGAGCGTCGCAAGATCCTCGAGAAGGGCGACGTGCGCGAGACCGTGCTCGGCTACCTGCAGGACGAGGCCGCCGGGCTCGTGGACGCCGAGGCATCCTCACCCGATCCCGAGGACTGGGACCTGGACAAGCTCGCGCTCGGGATCGGCGGTCTCCTCGGCCGCACCGACATCACCCCGCAGTCGTTCGGCGAGCCGGAAGGCCCCGACGAGCTCGGCGACGCGGTCAACGACCTGGTGAACAAGACCTACGAGGCGCGCGAGACCGAGCTGGGGCCGGAGATATCGCGCGCGGTCGAGCGCTGGGTGCTCCTGCGGACCATCGACACGCACTGGATCGAGCACCTCACCGCGATGGAGGAGCTGCGCGAGGGCATCTACCTGCGCGGCTACGGCCAGCAGGACCCGCTCGTGGCGTACAAGCGCGAGGCCCACGACTTCTTCGAGCAGATGCGCGTGCGCATCGCCACCGGTGTGGCGCAGTCGGTCATGCGCGTCTCGGTAAAGACCGCCGAGCAAGCGGAGCAGGAAGAGGCCGAGAAACAGAAGGGCACGACCACCAACACCACCAGCACCAGCGGCAACGGCAAGACGAGCACCGGCCGCGCCGATCTGCGGACCAATCGCGACGCGCCGACGTCGAGCACCCGTCCGTCGAACGAGAAGATCGGCCGCAACGATCCGTGCTGGTGCGGCTCGGGCAAGAAGTTCAAGAAGTGCCACGGTAAGTAGGCCGTGATCGTCATCGACCTCGACCCGAACATCGCGATCGGCCCGATCACGCTGGCCTGGCACGGCATCTTCACCGCGGTCGGCATCTTCTTCGGCGTCTGGCTCTCCACCAAGCTGGTGATGCGGCGCGTGAGCGAGGCCGACGCGAACGCCGTCGCATTCTGGGGCGTGGTCGGCGGCATCATCGGCGCGCGCATCTTCCACGTCGTCGACTGCTGGACCGGCTGCACCGGCATCCCCGGCGGCTACGCCGCGAATCCGCTGCTCATCCCGCAGATCTGGACCGGCGGCATCGCGGTCTGGGGCGCGGCGATCGGTGGCGTGCTCGGCGGGCTCATCGTGGCCGTCCGGCGCGGCACGGTCCCCATCGGCTTCGGCGCCGACGCGGCCGCGCCCGGCATCGCCCTCGGCTTCGCCATCGGCCGGATCGGCGACATCATCAACGGCGAGCACCACGCCACGCCCTGCACCGCGCCCCTCGGCATCTGCGTCGAGTACACGAACCCCGCCACCCTCGGTCAGAGCCCGCAGTTCCCGACCGGTGACTTCCGCAACTCGGGCGGCCCGGTCCATCTCGCGGTCGGCTACGACATGATCTGGAATTTCCTCGCGGTGGGCTGGACGCTCGCGCTCCGGAACAGGGGGCTGCCGGAAGGGCTGATCTTCTGGCTGTGGCTGGCCTGGTACGCGATCGGCCGCATCGCCCTGGGGTTCCTTCGCTTGGGCGAGCCGACGTACGCGTTCGGGCTGCGTGAGGATCAGGCCATCGGCGTCCTCGTGCTCTTTGCGGCCCTGCCGATGATCCTGCGCCTCTGGCTCAATCTCTCGCCTTCGGCGAGGAGACACGCTGATGGCTCCCGGAGCTCGGCCGGGCCGGCTTAGCCGTCTCGGCCTCGCCCTTTGATCGACCTGCCGTTCGACCCCGATCTGGTCGTCGGGTCGACGCATATCGCGTGGCATTCGATCTTCGCGTTCGTCGGCATGATCATCGGCGGCGGTCTCTCCATCCGCCTCTCCCGCTACCTGGTGAAGGACGAGCGCGTCTACCCGTTCGCGTTCGCGGTCATCGCCGGCGGGCTCATCGCGGCGCGCGCCGCGCACGTCGCGGACAACTGGGCGACCTTCGACGGCGACGTGGTCAAGATGATCTCGTTCGCGGGCGGTGGCATCGCGACCATGGGAGCGCCGATCGGCTCGGCCATCGCCGGCTATCTCGCGTGCCGCTGGCTCCGCCTCCCGATGGGGTTCATGTTCGACATCACGGTCATCGGCATCGCGCTCGGCGAGGCCATCGGGCGCATCGGCGACATCATCAACGGCGAGCATCACGGCACCGCGTGCAACGGCCTGCCCTGGTGCGTGCGCTACACCAGCCCGAGCACGCTCGGCCAGGACACACCGGTGCACCCCATCGGCATCTACGACGCGCTCCTGATGCTCGGGATCTTCGTGGTCCTCTATCTGTACTGGCACCGGGTGCGCGGCCGGCCCCCTGAGAGCCGGGTCTTCTGGGCCTACCTGCTGCTCCTGGGCGCCGGGCGTTTCCTGGAGTCCTTTGTCCGGGCGGACCCGGTGGTGGCCTTCGGCCTCCAGGAGGCGCACCTGCTGGGCCTCGTCTACGTGGCTGCTGGCGCGGTGATGCTGCCGGTGCTCACCATGCGGACAACCAGCCGGAAAATCGGCTCAAAACCTCTTCACAACGGGGTGTCAGGACGGTAGGCTCGTACGGAAAGCGGCACACGACCAGTGGGGAGCGCAAGTGACGTCAAGGGATCGTGTTCCGGTGGCCCTCAGGGTCTAGAGAGGATCCCCGCATGAAGGAATGGATCGTCTGCGAGGACAACTGCCTCAAGTGTTCGTATGGCGCAACCCTCGACTGCGACGGTGACTGTCCCCGCTGCCCACGCAACACCTATTGCCCCTGCGTGACCTTCGTGAGCTTCGCCGCCGGCAAGCTTGCGCCCGTCGCCCAGCCGGTGATGACCACGTTCGAGCGACCCCGCAACAAGCGCTGAATCGTGACGGTGGACCCGGCCGCGCTCGCAGCGTTGCGCGAGCGCATCGACCGCATGGCGGTGTTCCTTTGACCTCCCCAGTCTCCGAAAAGAGCTTGAGCGGCTAGAGGCTGACTCCGCGCGTCCTGATCTCTGGGACGATCGCAATCGCGCGCAGCAGATCCTGAAGCGCCTCGGCCTTCTGCGCGGCCGCCTCGATCGCTGGGACGGATTCAAGAAGCGGATCGCGGACCTCACCGAGCTCGCCGCGCTGGCGGACGATCCCGCGATGTCGGCGGATCTCGAGCGCGACCTCGGTGCGCTCACCGCGGAGGTCGAGAAGGCCTCGCTCGAGGCGCAGCTCTCGGGCCCGTACGACGAGCGCGATGCGGTGCTCGCGATCAGCGCCGGCGTGGGGGGCACCGACGCCGCCGACTGGGCGCAGATGCTCGTGCGCATGTACCTGCGCTGGGCGGAGCGGCACGGCTACAAGGCCGAGGTGGTCGACACGACACCGGGCGACGAGGCCGGCATCCGCAGCGCGACGCTCACCATCGAGGGCCCGTACGCGTACGGCTATCTCAAGACCGAGCGTGGCACGCACCGGCTCGTGCGCATCTCGCCGTTCGACGCGCAGCGTCGGCGGCAGACGTCGTTCGCGCTGGTCGACCCCACGCCGGAAGTCCAGGACGAGGGTGAGGTCGAGGTGCGGCCCGAGGACCTCCGGATCGACACGTACCGCGCGACCGGCGCGGGCGGCCAGAACGTGAACAAGACCGAGACCGCGGTGCGCATCACGCATCTGCCCAGCGGCATCGTCGTCTCGTGCCAGAACGAGCGATCGCAGTTACAGAACCGTGAAACAGCGATGAAGATCCTGAAGGCACGCCTCCTCGAGCAGCGTGTGCGTGAGCAGGAGGTGGAGCAGGCGAAGGAGCGTGGTGAGATGCGCTCGGCGGACTGGGGGAGTCAGATCCGGTCATACGTGCTCCACCCGTACACCGTGGTCAAGGATCACCGCACCGGCGTGGAGATCGGCGACCCGACACGGGTGCTCGACGGCGACATCGACCCGTTCATCGAGGCGGCGCTGTCTCGGCCGCAGGGTGGTGGCACCGCTGATGCTCCGTAGCCGGGAGCGTTTGCGCTGGACACAGCGCGGGAGGCAGCAATGGTCAGCACAAAGGAACTGCGCGGCATCTTCGACGACATGAAGAGCGAAGCGACCAAGCGGGCGGCGCACGCCATCAGCGACTCGAACATCAAGGTCGGGCGTCGCAGCGGTCCACCAGGTCTTCTGGTCCTGGGCATCGGACTCGTCCTGGGCGCGGTCATCGGCATGGTCGCGGCGATCCTCGCGTCGCCATACAGCGGCGAGCAGGCGCGAGCCAAGATCACCGAGCGCATGGAGAAGATGCGCAGCCAGCACGAGATGGCTGAGACGAACGGGGCGCCCGTCGCCTAGATAGCCGCCTCCGCTCTTGACCGCGAGAACACACTTCTTGCGGCGAGGGGGAGGCCGGGGTGCCCTGGACACCGAAAGCCGATCGAGCGGCGCTCGACGCGGCCGTCGCGAAGAGCGCCCTTGCGCACATGTCGGTCGCGTCCCGCGACCAGATCGTGTCGCGTGGCACGCTCGTCCACCTGCCATCGAAGGGGTACTTCATCCGTCATCAAGAGGCCCCGCGCTGTGGCCTCGTCGTCGACGGCCTGATGCGGACCGTGCGCACCTCGAGCGATGGCCGCGATCTCACGATGCACTGGGGCAGGCCCGGCATGATCATGGGCCTCACCACGGTCGTGCTCGGGCCCTCGCCGACCTCAGAACAGGCCGTGACCGACTCCGTCCTCCTCGAGCTCCCCGTGCCGCTCATCCGCGAGCTCGCGATGACCGATCCGACGGTGGGCTGGGCCATCGCCGAGCTCGCGACGATGTTCCTGCGCCGGTGTATCGACGAGGTCGTGCTTTACGCGTTCGGCGATCTGCGCGCACGGATCGAGCGGCGGCTGATGGAGTTCGCGTGCCGGAACCCACCGGGATCGCCGCTCGTCGCGCAGCTGACCCAGGGCGAGCTGGCGGAGGCGGTCGGTGCGGCGCGGCCATCAGTCGCGCGGGTGCTGAAGCAGCTGCGCGACGAGGGCTCGATCCGGTCGCTCTACGGGGGCGTGATGATCGTCCGGCCCGAGGCGCTCACGCAGGAGTCACGGTCGGAAGTGGCCTGACCTTTCGGACATCGTCACACCGGTTACAGAGGTCTCGCTCATGACCGCATTGACCAAGGTGAACGTACAGACTTACCTGGACATGGAGAGAAGGACCGCACGGCCCGCCGGCGGTAGACGCCTGACCGATCGCCAGTCGGCGATCCTCGAGCTCGTCGCCGCCGGGAAGGGGAACAAGGAGATCGCGTTCGAGCTCGGCATCAGCGAGCAGGCCGTGAAGGAGCACGTCTCCCGGCTCCTCCAGCGCTTCGCCGTCACGAACCGGGCGGCGCTGGGGGACGCGGCGGCGACGATGCGCTTCGTCGGCACCTTCAGCATCGAACCCGACTGGCTGCGCTTCCTCTTCCAGCACGCCCCGATGCACGTCGCGGTGGTGGAGGGCCCGCTGCACCGCTTCGTCGCGGTGAACGACGCGTATCGCGTGGCGTCGGGCGGCCGCGAGCTGGAAGGTCGCGAGTATCACGAGATCTTTCCGGACCGGAAGGAGTCGCTGGCGCTGCTCGACACCGTGTACAAGACCGGAGAGCGCTTCGCGGCCGCCGAGATCGCGCGCAAGTACACGCGCGTCCCGGGTGGCCCTGAGGAGGATGGTTACGTGGCCGTCGTCCTGGAGCCTTTGCCGGGGGCGGACGGAAAGACCGGCGGGATCGCGATCTTCAGCATCGACACCACCGACAGCGTGCTCGCCCGGCGGCGCGTGCGGGAGCTCGAAGCCGGGTCCTGACCGGCTACTTCCGGCCGGCCTCTTCCTTCGCGAGCGCGAGCAGCTTCTCCCGCGTGTTGAGCGACGGATCGTCGAGCACCTTGTCGAAGAGCGCGCGCAGGATGCGCCCGACCTCGGGGCTCGGCCGCAGGTCCAGCTCCTTCATGACGTCGTTCCCGTCGATCTTGAGGTCGCGCTGCGAGAACGCGTTCGCGGCGGCGATCTCCTCCTGAACGCGCTGCCAGAGCGCGTCGAGCGCGTACATGCGCGGCGAGCGCGCGCCGCTCCCGATGTTGTCGGCCCGCCGCAGCGCGAACAGCGCGGGGATGTACTCGATGCCGATCTTGTTCATGAAGCGGCGCACCGCGGAGGGCGTCCACTCGGTCTGGTACCAGAACATGTGGTTGCGAATGAGGTGGGTGACCTCGGCGATCGTGTCCTTATCGAACTTCCAGCGCCGCAGGATCGCGCGCGTCTTCGCTTCGCCGACGAACTCGTGCTGATGGAAGTGGCCGTCGGCGAACGTGTCCGGCTTGCCGATGTCGTGGAAGAGGCCGGCCAGGCGCAGGGCGAGGTCGCCCTGCGGCGTCGCGTCCACCGTCGCGAGCAGGTGCTCGAACACGTTCTCCGCGGCGGCCTTCTCCTGCGGTGTGTGCTTGCATTCCTCGAGCTCGGGGCAGATGACCGCGAGGACGCCGAGGTCTGACAGCATCTGTAGCGCGACGGACGGCTTCGGTGCCGAGAGCATCTTCACGAGCTCCTGCTGGATGCGCTCGCCCGAGAGCGCCTCGGTCAGCGCGGCGTTGCGCTGGATGGCCTTCGCCGTCTTTGGCTCGATGCGCAGTTCGAGGAGCGTGGCGAAGCGCACAGCGCGCAGCATGCGCAGCGCGTCCTCCGTGAAGCGCTCGTCCGGATCGCCGACCGCGCGGAGCAGCCGCGCGTCGAGGTCCTTGCGGCCGTCGAAGGGATCGATAAGCTCGCCCGGCTTGCCGCCGCGTGGCGGGCGCCAGGCCATCGCGTTCATCGTGAAGTCCCGGCGCTGCAGGTCTTCCTCGAGGGACGCGGTGAACGCGACCGCGTCGGGCCGGCGGTGATCGGCGTAGCCCGCCTCGGTCCGATACGTGGTCACTTCGACCTCGTGGTCGCCCGACTGCACGACCACCGTGCCGAAGCGGTTGTTGTACAGAGCGCGCTTGAACACCGTCTGGATCTGCTCCGGCGTCGCGTCGGTGGTGACGTCCCAGTCGTGCGGGTCGACGCCGCGCAGCGCGTCGCGCACGCTACCGCCAACGACGTAGGCGTCGTGGCCCGCGTCGAGAAGGCGGTCGACCACCTTCTCGACATCCGCCGGCACCTTCAACGCGATGTCAGCCAACACCACGCGAGTTTAGGGAGTCGCGACCTCCTACTTCGGCGCCGGGAAGCTGAAGAGCGCGCCCTCGTTCGGATTCTGGTCCTGCATGTACACGATGCCGTTGGTCTCGTCGTAGGCCACCGCGTGGCTCCCGGTGGCGGTCGCGACGTTGCCGATGAACTTCACCGGGTTGGCCGAGAAGATCGCCATGACCGCGCCGCGGTTGAAGTTCGATGCCGCGAAGAAGAAGCGGTCGGCCTTCGCGCTGTAAAACACCGCGTCGCCCGCGCCGGCCTGGTCGAACGAGTCGACGACCTTGCCGGCCTTCAGGTCCCACAGCAGCGCCGCGTTCGCGGACCGGCTGCTGCACCCAAGGAGCGCCTGTTGCGTCGTCGGGTTGATCGCGAGGCCGTTCGGGTCGCACTTCTGCCCGACGTCGAACTTCTTCACCAGCACATCCTTCGTCGGATCGAACTGGAAGATCGCGTTCTGCCCCGAGCTGGTCATGTACATCATGCCGTCGGCAGTGTCGTAGCGGGGCTGCTCGAGCCCATCGCCCAGGCCGTCGAATTTCTTGATGATCGCGTTCGTCGTGGCGTCGACGACGGTCACGATGCCGTCGTCGCTGTTCGCGACGTAGATCTTCTTGTCCTTCGGGTCGTAGTCGATCTCGTCGACGCGTCCCTTGCCACCGGTGGTCAGCTTCGCAATGACCTTGTCGGCGCCCGGTGTGATGTCGATGACCGCGATGGTGCTGTCGTTGAGCCCGGCGAAGACCTTGTTCACGTTCTTCGCCACGACGACGCCGTTGGGGCCGCTGCCGACGTCGATCGTCTTCACGAATTTCGCGCAGGCGCTCGCGACGTCGAAGACGTCGATCCCGTTGTCACCGCGATCGGTCACGTACATGAGGTGCGACGCCTGGTCGATCTCGATGATGTCGATCGAGGCCGTCTTGCCGGCGATCGGCGGGATCGGGATCTTGTTGAGCGTTATCGACAGCATGTTCGCGGCGACCGCTGGAAGGAACGTCCGAACGGCCGCTGTTCCCGCCGGCGGAGGCAGGCTGGCCTGCGCTGGCCCTGTGAGGGCCGTCTGCGTGGTGCACGGCGTTGGCGTCGGCGCGGGCGTGGCGGCTGCCACCGTCGGCGCGACGGTCGTCGCGCTCGGCGCATTGGCGGTGCTGCACCCGACCGCGATGAGCGTGACCGCGAACGGCGCGAGGATGCGCTGAAGCGAACGGAACATGATTTCTCCGACCTCCCCCGAAATCGCGTGAGCGGCCTTAGTCTGGTCCCGGCGGTCAAGGGGGTTCCGTGCGGCGGAGAGCACGGGTACTGTCTGGAACACGTGAACGCGCCCGAGCTACGCGGCATCACCGAGTGGATCAACTCGGAGCCGCTCACCTGAAGGGCCTCCGCGGTCGCGTCGTGCTCATGCAGTTTTGGACAATCGGCGTGACCTTCCCGGTCGCCTTCGATCCGGACTACGCGGCCTGGAACGCCTATGGCAAGCACTACTGGCCGGGGTTCTACGTCGTCGACAAGCACGGTCGCGTGCGCCACACGCAGTTCGGCGAGGTCGAGTACGACCGAGCCGAGCGCGTGATCCAGGAGCTGATCGCCGAATCGACCTCGTAGCGTGCCATCAGAACTGCACGTGCCAGCGCTCGAGTCCGCCCTCGCGGTCGATGAACTTCACCAGCCCCGGCAGCCCGCCGATCGTCTCCCGGATCGCGGCCTCGGTCTCACCGTGGACCGGTCGCAGGTCGAAGGCGTCGCCGGAGAGGTGCTTGCTCACCCGCGCCTGCTGCGCCGGGCTCATCGCCAGCAGGGTCTCTTCGAGGCCCGCCGCCAGCGCCTCGACCATGGTCGCCTCGGAGTGCTCGCTGACCCAGGCCTGGAGCGGCGCCGCGGCCACATAGACCTTCTCGATCCACGCGCGATCGGCGCTCTCGACGATGTTGCGCGCCATGGCGCGCGCCTGACGCGCGAGCGTCCGGCGGCCGCTCAGGAAACGCAGCTGGGGGTGAGCCTCGCGCAGCAGCAGTGCTCCGCGCTTCGCCGCCGGAGAAAGGTCGAGGCGCTCGATGTCCTCGACCGTCGTGTGGGCGGTCGGGTCACTCATCGAACGCTCCTAGTCGCGCAGTCGCGGATCGAGGATGTCGCGCAGGCCGTCGCCGAGCAGGTTCACGCCGAGCACCGCGATGGCGATCAGCCCGCCGGGACACAGCATGATCCACCAAGCGCTGCCGATGTAATCACGTCCGGTCGCCATGATCGCGCCCCACTCGGGCTGCGGGATGGGCACGCCGAGGCCGATGAACGAGAGGCCGCTCCCGGCGAGCAACGCGGCACCGAAGCGGGTCGCTGACAGGATGATCACCGGAGCGATGACGTTCGGGAGGATGTGCCGCGTCATGATCCGCGAGGCCCGTGCACCGATCGCGCGCGCCGCCTCGACGTACTCGCGCTGACGCGCGGATAGGACCGAGCCGCGGATGAGGCGCCCGTATCCGGCCCATCCGAAGAGCCCGAGTCCGACGATGAGGTTGTCGAGGCTTGGTCCGAGAATGGCGATGATCGCGATGGTGAAGAGCAGGGCGGGGAACGCGAAGATCAGGTCGAACACGCGGGAGATGAGCTGATCGACCCAACCGCCGTAGTAGCCGGCGACGAGGCCGAGGACGACTCCTCCGGCGAGCGCCACGCCGACCGAGAGGGTCCCCAGACGCACCGCGAGGCGTGAGCCCCACACCACGCGACTGAAGACGTCGCGACCGAAGTCGTCCGTGCCGAAGAGATGCGCGGCGGACGGCGCAAGGAGCCGCTCGCGCACGTTGATCGCGATCGGGTCCTGCGACGCGATCAGTGGAGCGAACAGGGCCATGAGGAGCACGCCGCCGAACAGGACCAAGCCGAGGACCATCTGCGGCGATCGCCGCGCCCGACCCACGAAGGCCGACAGGGCTCCCGGCCGGCGAGCCATCGTCGTCATTTCGTCAGGAGTAGCGGATACGCGGATCGAGCCACGCATACAGCACGTCCACCGCGAGATTCACCAGAACGAAGGTCACCGCGCTCACCAGGACGGTGCCCTGGACGAGCGGGAAATCACGGTTGAAGATCGCCTGTGTCGCGAGGCGGCCGATTCCCGGCCACCCGAAGATGTTCTCGATGATGTACGCGCCGCCGAGCAGGGCGCCGAACTGGATGCCGATGATCGTCGAGATCGGGATGAGCGCGTTCTTCAGCGCGTGCCGGAGGATGACCACGCGCTCGCGCAGGCCCTTCGCCCGGGCGGTGCGCAGATAGTCGTGGCCGAGGACCTCGAGCATGCTCGACCGGGTGATGCGCGCCTTCACCGCCGCCGAGTGCAGCGACAGCGTGACCGTCGGGAGCACATAGCTGGCGGGTGAGAACGCCCCCGACACCGGCAGCCAGTGGAGGTCCAGCGAGAACACGATGATGCCGAGGATCGCGATCAGGAACGTGGGCACCGAGAGACCGACGATCGCGAACCCCATCGTGAGGTAGTCCGCGGCGCGTCCGCGCTGGAGCGCGGCGACGATGCCAAGGGCCAGGCCGAGGACCGTGGAGAGCGTGACCGCGCCGAGCGTCAGCGCGAGCGTGTACGGGAAGCGGTCCGCGATCTCGAGCAGCACCTCGCGGTGGGTGCGCGTCGACTCGCCCAGGCTGCCGTGCGCGAGGCGGTCGAGGAAGTGGAGGTACTGCATCGGGAGCGGCTGGTCGAGACCGAGGTCGTGGCGGATACGTTCGACCTGCTCCGCCGATGCCGTATCGCCGGCGAGCACCGTCGCAGGGTCACCGGGGATCGCGCTCGCCATGAGGAAGACGGCGACCGACACGCCGAGCACGACGGGTACTGCGAGGAGCAGCCGCCTCAGGACGTACCGACCCATGCCCGCTAGTCCATCGCTATGGCTTCACCCAGGCGTCGTGCCAGTAGAGGCCGCCCGCCTGGCCCTGCTTCAGATCCTGGATCTTCGCGTTCACCGCCGTCTTCGAGATCGGCATGTAGAGCGGTTGCCACGGCGCCTCCGCCATCGTGAGCTTCTGGGCGTCGAAGTAGATCTGCATCCGCTTGGCCTGGTCGAGCTCGGTGCGGCCCTTCTTGATCAGGTCCTCGAGCTGCGGGTTGCAGTACAGGACGCGGTTCGAGCTCGTGATCCGGTCGCACGACAGGAAGAGGCTGAACATGTCGGGCTCGTTCCACGAATACCCGTTCAGGTAGAGGTCGTGTTCGGCCTTCGGCGTCGCGGCGAGCAGCGCGCCGGACTCGAGCTGCTTGATCTGCAGGTCGACGCCGACCGCCTTGAACTGCGCTTGGAGCAGCGTCGAGATCTTCCCGTGCGTGTCCGAGGTGGTCGTGTAGAGGACCGGCTTGAAGGGCTTGCCGTCCGGCGACGCGCGCATGCCGTCGGCGCCGGGCTTGTAGCCAAGGCCGTCGAGCTCGGACTTGGCCTTCGCCGGGTCGTATTTGAGCTCGAAGTCCTTGAGCTTCGGATCGTAGCCCTGGATGGACTCGGCGATCGGGCAGCACTGCGCCTTCGCAAGCTTGTTCTCGAAGACGACCTGGACGATCTCGTCCTTGTTCGCCGCCTTCGCCAGAGCCGCGCGCAGCTTCGCGTTGTCGAAGGGCGGCCGCTTGGCGTCGAAGCCGAGGTAGGTGAGACCGAAGGTGAAGCTGTCGAAGATCTTGAAGCGCGTGTCTGACGCGTATCTCACGAGATCCTGCGCCCGCAGGCCGAGCACGTCGACCTCGCCGGCGTCGAGCGCGGCGAGCTGCGTTGCGGGCTCGGCGATGACGCGGTAGCGGAACTCCTGGATGTATGGGGCGCCGCGGTTCGCGAAGAGCGCCGGCGCCCACTTGTAATCGGCGTTGCGCTCGAGGGTGATCTGCTGCCCGGTCTGGAACTCCTTCAGCTTGTACGGACCAGTGCCAACGGCCGCGCGGCCGATGTTGTCGTTCGCGGCTTTCGCGGCCGTGGGCGAGAGGATCCCGGCGTACGAGGTCTGCAGGTCGTGGAAGATCGGCGCGTAGGGGTCCTTCATGCTCATCACGAAGGTCGTCGCGTCCTTCGCCTCCATACCGATGACGTTCTTGAACGTCTCGAAGATCGGGGACTTCGCGCCGATACGCTGGAGGCGCTCGAACGTGAATTTCACGGCGTCCGCGTTGAACGGCGTCCCGTCCGTGAACGTGATCCCCGAGCGCAGCTTGAACGTGATCGTCTTGCTGTCCGCGCTCACGGTCCAGTTCTCCGCGAGCAGACCCTTGTAGGTGTTGTCGAGGTCCTGGTAGACCAGCGGCTCGTAGATCCAGCCGAAGATGGTCGAAGACACCGGGTTCGACGTCTGGTGGAGATCGAGCGTGTCGGGATCCGTCGTCGCGACGAACGTCACGGAGCCGCCGACCTTGTTGACCTGCGTCGCCGCTGCAGGCGGTGGTGCGGCCTGCGGTGCGCAGGCCGCGATGACGAATGCCGCGGTCGGAATGAGTCGGAACAGCGCTTTCATCTGCATCCCCCGCGTGCGTTCTCGAGGCGGAGCGAGCATACGCCGCGTAGTGTCTCGACTCGTAGTGGAGCGCACCGATCTCCGACGCGCGCGCGGTGTCGTGCTCGTCACGCTGGCCGCCGTCGCGCTGGGCTACGTGTTCGCGGACTACGCGCCGCTCATCCCGCTCCTCTCGGCGGACCTGGGCATGGATGAGGTCCAGGCCGGCCTGCTCGCCACCGCGGCGGCCGCGGTGTACGTCCTCGGCACGCTCTGGACGACGGGATACCCCGACCGCTTCGGACCGAAGCCGGTCATCACCGCCGGCCTCGCGACCGGCGTGGTCGGCGCGGCGGTCATCGCGCTCGCACCGACCTATCCGGTGGCCGTCGCCGGCAAGCTCATCGAGGGTCTCGCGTCCGCGCTGACCTTCGTCGCCGGCAACCGCTATATCGCGGGTCTGTACGGCACGCGCCGAAGCCACTTCGCGCTCGGCCTGTACGGCGGCGGCTACCCACTCGGTGGCGCACTCGCGCTCGCGCTCATGCCGCGGTTCGCCGAGCTCACGGGGAGCTGGCGCGGTGCGTTCTGGATCGAGGCCGCGCTGATCGCCGGGTGCCTGCTGCTGTGGCTCACGACCCCGGTGGTCGCGCCCATCGCGCGCAGCGGCTCGATCCGCGACGCGCTGCGCTGTTTCAACTGCTGGCTCGCCGGCATCGAGCACTTCGGGTTCGCCGCCACCGCCGCATCGGGCGCGTGGATCACGCTGTTCCTGCTGCGCGGGTTCGATCTGCCGCTGGTCGCCGCGGGCGTGCTCGGATCGCTGCTGCTCGTCGTCACCACACTCGCGCGGTGGGTCGGCGGCTGGCTCGTCTCACGGCACCTGCTGCGCACGCGGGCCGCGATCGCGGTCGGGAACGCGCTCATCGTGGTCGGCGTCCTCGTGCTCGCGCTGCCCGGACGCCCGCTCCCCGTGGCGCTCGTCGGGGCGGTGATCCTCGGGATCGGCGGCGGGCTGCCGTACTCGGCGGTGTTCAACACCGCGGCCGCGTCGCTCCGGGACGCGCCCGGCGCGGGTCAGGGGATGCCGGTGATCATCGGGAATGTCGCGATCCTCGGGATCACGCCGACGATGGGCTACCTCGTGCAGACCTACGGCTTCACCGCCGCGTGGCTCTCCGTGGCCGTGCTCATCGGCCTGGTGCTCGCGCTCGTGCCACTGATGAAGGGCGAGGAGGAGCTGCCGTGAATGCGCCCGAGCTGCGCGGCATCACCGAGTGGATCAACTCGGAGCCTCTCACCCTCGCGGGCCTGCGTGGCATCGTCGTGCTGGTGCACTTCTGGACGTTCGATTGCATCAACTGCCAGAACGTGCAGCCCTTTGTGAAGGGCTGGTACGAGCGCTATCGGGACCAGGGCTTCACGGTGATCGGGGTGCACACGCCCGAGCTCGACATCGAGCGCGATATCGCGAACGTGCGGGCGGCCGTCGCACGCGAGGGCGTGACGTTCCCGGTCGCCTTCGATCCGGACTACGCGACCTGGAACGCCTACGGCAACCACTACTGGCCGGGGTTCTACTTCGTGGACAAGCGCGGCCGCGTGCGACACACGCACTTTGGCGAGGGTGAGTACGAGCGCTCGGAGCGCGTGATCCGCGAGCTCATCGGCGAGCCGGCCTAGCCCTCGCGGCTCACTTCGCGACGCGTGACAGCCCGGCCCACATGTCGATCGGGCCATTCGGGCCGGTGCGGCCGCCGAGACCATGGCTGCCGAGCGTGAGCGAGATCTCCCCGCAGTGATAGGCCTCGTGCGTGATGAGCCGCATGAGCACCGACTGGCGCGTGTGCAGGTGCACCCCACCGTTCGGACCCACGCGCTGTGCTTCGCGACCGAGCGTGTCCGGTGTCCACGTCGCGAGCGTGTCCTCCACGATCCGCCAGGTGGACCAGAGAGCGCCGACGAGCTCGTCGGCGCTTCGCGGGCGCGTGGGGACATCCTCCCACCCGAGGCCGGTCGGATCGCCAAAGGGCGTCGTCTCCGCGCCCGGCTCCTTGAAGACGTGACAGAGCCAGAACACGCGCGTGCCGGCCATGTGCGAGACGGAAGCCCAGATGGGCCAGTCGACCGAACCGACCGGCAGCCCGAGCTGGTCCGGCGTGAGATCTTTGATCGCCGCGCTGAGCGCGGCGTTCTCGAGGTGCCACCCGCGGTAGAAGGCCTCGACGCCGCGAGGCTCGGTCACATCCCGAGATAGGCGCGCTGCACGTCGGGTGAGTTCAGGAGCTCCTTGCCGGTCCCCTTCTGGACGACGTTGCCCGTCTCGAGGACGTACCCGCGGTGCGCGACCTCGAGGGCGCGGACGGCGTTCTGCTCCACCAGCAGGATCGGCGTGCCGGCGGCGTTGATCTCCTGGATCGTCTTGAAGATCACGTCCGCGAGGATCGGCGCGAGTCCAAGGCTCGGCTCGTCGAGCATGAGCAGCTTCGGACGGCTCATCAGGGCGCGGCCGACCGCGAGCATCTGCTGCTCGCCGCCGGAGAGGGTCCCCGCGAGCTGATGTTCGCGCTCCTTGAGTCGTGGGAACAGCGTGAACACACGCTCCATGTCCTCCTGGATGCCGGCCTTGTCGGTGCGCGTGTAGGCGCCCATCTGCAGGTTGTCGACGACCTGCATGCGCGGGAAGAGGCGCCGGCCTTCCGGCGACTGGCAGATCCCGAGGTTCACGATCTTGTGCGCCGGCGTCTTGGTGATGTCCTTGCCGTCGAAGGTGATGGTCCCGCTCCCGGGGTGCATGAGGCCGGAGATCGTGCGTAACGTCGTGGTCTTGCCCGCGCCGTTACTGCCGATGAGCGCGACGATCTCGGACTTGTCGACGATCAGCGAGACGCCGTGGAGCGCCTGCACGCGGCCGTAGAACGCGTCGACGCCATTGATCTCGAGCAGCGCCACCGCTAGTGCTGCTTCCCGAGGTATGCCTCGATGACCCGCGGGTTCGTGCGGACCTGGTCCGGCGTCCCGTGGGCGATCATCTCGCCGTGGTCGAGCACCACGATGCGCTTGCTGATGCCCATGACCACCTTCATGTCGTGCTCGATGAGGAAGACCGTGACGCCCGACTCGAGGATGCGGCCGACGAGGCGCATGAGCTCGACCTTCTCCTGCGGGGTGAAGCCCGCGGCCGGCTCGTCGAGCAGAAGCAACCGAGGCTGTGTGGCGAGCGCCCTTGCGATCTCCAGGCGCCGCTGGCCGCCGTACGGGAGGTTGCGCGCGTAGGAGTTGGCCCACTTGTCGATACCGACGTAGCGGAGCAGGTCCATCGCGCGCTCGGTGACCTTCTTCTCTTCGCGCCGCTCGCGCGGGGTCTTGAAGAGCGAGTCCCAGAGCTTGGCGTTCATGCGGCAGTGCTCGCCGACGAGGATGTTCTCGAGCGCGGTCATGTACTCGAAGAGCCGGATGTTCTGGAAGGTGCGCGCGATGCCGAGCTCGGCCACCTTGTGCGGCTTCGTCCCGGCGATCTCGCTGCCCTCGAAGAGCACCGAGCCGCTGGTGGGCGGGAGCAGGCCGGTGACGCCGTTGAAGAGCGTCGTCTTGCCCGCGCCGTTCGGGCCGATCAGCGCGAAGACCTCGCCCTTCTTCACGTCGAACGAGACGTCGTTCACCGCGGTGAGGCCGCCGAAGCGCTTGACGACATGATCGAGCTTGAGGATGACCTCGTCGGTCACCTGCGGCGCGGCGCTCACGTGGCCTCCGCGTTCAGGTCTTCGATGATCGTGTCGTCGTGCGTCCCCTTGGTGAGCTCCTGCTGGCGCTCACGGCTGGGGATAAGTCCTTGAGGCCTCACCAGCATCACCACGACCAGGATCAGACCGAACACCAGGAACTTGAGGCGCGAGACGAACTCGCCGATCCCCGGGAAGTCGCCGTTCTGCTGGGTGAGGGACGAGAGCCCGATGGCGTTCGCGAGGCTCACGGCGTTGTCGGGAAGCTGCGGCAAGAGGATGAAGATCACGTAGTAGACGAGCAGCGAGCCGGCCATGACGCCCGGGATGTTGCCCATGCCGCCGAGCACGACCATCACGAGCACGGTGATCGACACCGAGAAACCGAAGTTCTCCGGTGACACCAGCGACAGCTTCGCGCCGTAGAACGTGCCGGCGAAGCCGCTGAACGCCGCGCCGATCGAGAACGCGAGGAGCTTCGCCTGCACCGTGTTCACGCCCATGGCCGCCGCCGCGACCTCGTCCTCGCGGATGGCCGCCCAGGCGCGGCCCATGCGCGAGTGCTGGAGGTTGCGGACGAGCACCACGCAAATGACGAGGAGCACGACCATGATCACGTAATAGGCGAGCGGGTCGAAGATCTTGAAGTTCTGCACCACCTGGAGCGGATCGCCGGACCAGGGGCCCTGCAGCCAGAACGGGAGCATCGGTGTGTCGAGGGCGCTGATGCCGTTCACGCCGCTCGTCCAGACGGACGCGTTCTTGAACACGCGGGGCACGATCTCGCCGAACCCTAAGGTCACGATGGCGAGGTAGTCACCGCGCAGGCGCAGCGTCGGAGCGCCGAGGATGAGACCGAACGAGGCGGCGACGAAGAGCGCGATGATGAGAACGATCCAGAACGGGATGTGCAGCGTCGTCGCCAGCGGCGTGACCTGCAGGTGGTCACTCGCGATGAAGGCGTAGGTGTACGCGCCGATCGCGAAGAACGCCGCGTAGCCGAGGTCGAGCAGGCCGGCCATCCCGACGACGACGTTCAGGCCGAGCGTGAGGAGCACGTAGACGCCGGCGTCGCCGGCGACGGAAAGCAGGAAGTTCGGTTTCCCGCCGGAGAGGACATTTGCGATGATCGGAAAGGTGAGCCCGAACAGCGCCAGGATGATGTAGACGACGGCGTTGGGATCCTTGCGCGGGTCTGTCTCCCAGACGCGCCGGAACCAGCCGATCATTTCTCAGGCACCCGCATGCCGAGGATGCCGGTCGGTCGGAAGACCAGGACGAGGATGAGGATGGCGAAGACGACGACGTCGGACCACGCGGAGTCGAAGTACCCGTCCCACATCGTCCGGATCAGCCCGAGCACCAGGCCGCCGATCGCGGCGCCGTAGATGTTGCCGATGCCGCCGAATACCGCCGCGGTGAAGGCCACCAGGCCGGCGGAGAAGCCCAGGTCGAAGACCGCCGTGTTGTAGGACAGGCCGTACATCGCCCCGCCGGCGCCGGCCAGGACGGCGCCGATGAAGAAGGTCGCGGCGATGGTCCGGTCGATGTCGATGCCCATCAGCTGGGCGGCGTCACGGTCCTGCGCGGTCGCGCGCATGGCCTTGCCCAGACGCGAGCGCTCGATGAAGAGCGCCAGGGCGACCACCAGCACGATCGTGGTGATCCAGACGGTCATCTCCTTCACTCCCAGGCGCGCGCCGAGGATCTGGAGGCTCACATCCGGCAGCACGTCGGGGTAGTGGACGCTGGAGGGGCCCTTCCAGAGGAACATCACGCCCTCGAGGAAGAACGACATGCCGATGGCGGTGATGAGCGGCGCCAAGCGCGGCGCGTGACGCAGCGGCCGGTATGCGATCCGCTCGATCGACACGTTGAGCACGGCACAGATCACCATGGTCACGACGAACACACCTAGGAGTTGGAAGATCGTGAGGGGCCCCCACTCCTGGCCCTCGGTGAGCCCGAAGACGGGGATGAGGCTGGCCGAGGCGAACGCGCCGAAGGCGAACACGTCACCGTGCGCGAAATTGATGAGCTCGATGATGCCGTAGACCATCGTGTACCCGAGGGCGATGAGCGCGTAGATCGCGCCGTTCGCGAGCGCGAAGAACAGGATCTGCACGAAGTACGAGGGGCCGTGCTCCATGACGCGGCTGAGCAGCACGAGCAGGAACCCGGCGATGAGGAAGAGGAGCCCGATGTCGAGCGCACGGCCCGTCAGGCCCGACCGGAGATCGCTCCGCCGGCGCCGGATGGCCTCCCCGATGACTCCCACGGGCCCTTTATAGACAAAAAGAGAGGGGGCGCTTGCGCGCCCCCTCTCCTGGTCAGCGGTGGACCTTGGTCTATTGGCCCACTGCGAACTGCTTGAAGAACACCCAGTCCGTGCCCTTGTACTGGTAGAACGCCATCGTCGCGGAGGTCGGGTCGCCGAGCTTGTCGAAGCTGTACGTACCGGTGGACAGCTTCAGCTTGTCGGTCTTCTGGACCGCGTCGAGCACCTGCCTGCGGGTCGGCATGTTGCCGCCGGCCGTGTCGATCGCGCGCCCGATCGCGTCGATGAGGATCTTCGCGCAGTCGTAGCCCGGGAATGTGTACGCGCCCGTGTCGTCCTTCTGCGGGAAGGCCTTGGTGAAGGCGGCGATCAGGTCCTTGTTCGCCGGGTCCTGCGCGGCGTCAGCCGCGGCGTTGGTGAAGTACATCTTGTCCGTGGCCTGGTCACCGGCGTCCTTGATGCACTGGGAGTCACCGATACCGTCGGGTCCCATGTACGGGACGTCGATGATGCCCTTGGACTGCGCCCTCGGGATGCAGCCCTTGGTGGCGGACGTCGCGCCGGCGTAGATGCCCTGCGCTCCGCCGTCCTTGGCCCGCTGGAGGAACGGCTTGAAGTCAGAGGTGGTCTTGGTGTCGAAGTCCGAACGGACGACGACCGTGCCACCCTTTGACACGAACCGCTTGCTGAAGTTGTCGGCGACGCCCTTACCGAAGGTCTCGTTGTCCGACCAGATCGCGATCTTGGTGATCTTCAGCGTGTCGTACGCGAAGTCCGCCATGGCCGGGCCCTGGACGGTGTCCGGGGCGGCGATGCGGAAGTAGTTGTTCGGCTGGCTCGGGTCACGCAGGGCCGCCGGCTGCGGGTCGCAGTAGGCGAAGGTCTGCGTGAGGCACTCGTTCGTGTTCGCCGGGCTGATCATGACCAGGTTCGCCTTGCTTCCGATCGGGATCATCGCCCGGGCGACGCCCGAGTTGAACGGACCGACCAAGCCGAGGATCTTGGGGTTGTTCACCATATCGGTCATGTTCTGCGCGCCCTTCTGCGGGTCGTGGACACCGTTGACCGCGTCGTCGTAGTTCTTGACCGAGAGCTTGAAGCCCTTCACGGTCGGGTTGAGCTGGACCGCGTAGTTCGCTCCGGCCTCCGGGCCACGGCCGCTCGCGCGGTCGGCGCCCGAGGTCGGGAAGTTGGTCGCGATGGTGATCTCGCCTTTGTCGCCGCCACCACCACCGCCGCCTGACGTACAGGCAGCGGCGAGGAAGGCGCCGACGAGCAAAAGCGAGGCGCTCCTGATGAACCGCTTAGACAAAGGTTGTCCTCCCTCCGAGTTTTGGGTATGGCGGGACAAAAAGCCCCCCCGCCACGGGCTAGCGCCCGTAGTCGGGGAAGCGTAGGAGGCGACTCGGCGGGCGTCAACGCGAGGTTCTGAGCGACCGGGCGACTACGCTTTCGGCGTGCCCAGGGAGACACCACTCGCGCTGCGTCTCCGCGCCCGCGCCATCCTCCGGCGCCTCGCCAAGGCCCATCCGGACTGGGGCCCGACGCTCGAGTTCAGCACACCGTTCGAGCTCCTGGTCGCCACGATCCTCGCCGCGCAGGCGCGCGACGAGCGAGTCAACGAGGTGACCCGGATGCTCTTCAAGAAGTACCCGGCGCCGGCCGCCTATCTCTCCGTCGGAGTGCCCGAGCTCGAGCGCGACGTCCATCCCACCGGCTTCTTCCGTCAGAAGACGAAGGCCATCCGCGGCGCGGCCGAGCAGATCCTCCACGAGTTCGGCGGCGTTGTGCCGAACACGATGGAGGGCCTGGTCAGCCTCCGCGGCGTCGGTCGCAAGACGGCGTCGATCGTCCTCGGGAACGCTTTCAAGGTCCCCGCCGTCGCTGTCGACCGCCATGTCGCCCGGGTGGCGACCCGCCTCCGGTTGTCCGGCGCGGCCGACCCGGACAAGATCGAGGAGGACCTCCGCGCGATCTTCCCGCGGAAGGATTGGGTGAAGGCGACGTGGCTTCTCGTGCTGCACGGCCGTCGCATCTGCCAGCCCACGCCGCAGTGCTACATCTGCCCGATCAGCGAACTCTGCCCGTACCCGAAGAAGACGAAGGATCCGGCCGCCCAAAATATCCGCCGATCGCGCCCGCGAACAGCGTCACCACGTCGAGCGCGATCGTGATGACCGTGTCCGGGAGAACGTCCGCCGCGTAGCTCGGCGTAGGCACCGCGCCCAGCGCCTCGAGCGCGATCCAGCCCACGCCCACGACCGCACCGTGGTAAAGACCGCCCGATTTCACCCATTTTCCGGCCACGTAGCCGCCGAGCGCGACACCGATGATGGTCGCGACGAGACCAGGGATGGGCGCGAGAAAGGAGCGGCCCAGGAGCGCGATGACGACGGCGACGGCGAGTCCCGCGAGGACCGCGCGCCATTTGAGTGGGGGAACGGTTCGGCGTTCGATGTGATGCAGCGTACGTGAGCGAGGGAACGTGATCGTTGTTCGTAAAAAGAAACCGATCCGCGAGGCCTACGCGGATCGGTGGGTTCGCGAAAGGTGCAGGACCTAGTTCAGAACGCGACGCGATAGCGTCGCAGGGTCACTTACTTCTTCTTGGACTTCTTAGCAGCCTTCTTCTTCTTCGCCGGCATCAGGATCACCCCCTTCTGGCCACGCGTTGTTCGATATATAGACACACGCACGTCATGTATGTCAACAGATGACCCTCACATGACGTCGGCGCCACCGACGCGTGAATTCGTCACGGCGTCGGAGGTGACGAGCCTCTGAGCTTCAGGATGACACGCTGCCGGAGCTCCGCGGGGGCGACATCGGAGGTGCAGCACTCCTTTAGTTGATCCAGGAAGCGGGCTTCGAAGACGAAATTGTCGTCGCAGTCATCGCATCCTTCGAGGTGAGCGCGCACCGCCTTGATGTCCGTATCTGACAGTTCGGTATCGAGGAACGCGTACAGCCGCTCTACACAATCGTTGCAGTCCATCGCTACCCCTTCTGCGGTGCCGCCCGCACCGCCGCGATGCCGCGCTGCTGCGCCAGGTCGAGGAGCCGCTTCTGGAGGAACTTCCGGCCCCGATGGAGGCGCGACATGACCGTTCCGATGGGGATGTCGAGCATCTCGGCGATCTCCTTATAGGAGAAGCCCTCGACGTCGAGCAGGACCACGCTGCGGAACTTCTCCGGGAGCTCGGTCAGGGCGTCCTTTACCTCTGTATCGACCAGCCCGTCGAGGAACTCCGTCTCGGGATTGCCCGAGGTCGAGGAGGTCCGAAGGTCGCTCATGCGCTTGTAAAGGGAGAACTCGTCGACGTCCTCGAGCTCGGTGAACTCGGGCTGGGACTGCCGCCGGCGGTAGCTGTTGATGAAGGTGTTCGTGAGGATCCGGAACAGCCAGGCCTTGAGGTTCGTGCCCGGCGTGAACTGCTCGCGGAACCGGAACGCCTTGATATAGGTCTCCTGCACCAGGTCCTCCGCGTCCGCCTCGGAGCGGGTCATGCGCAGGGCCGTTCGGTACAGCGCGTCGAGGAACGCCAGTGCGTCGGCCTCGAACGTGTCGGTCGCCACCTGCTCACTTTAGGGGAACGTGTTGGGACCACCGGGCCATTCCCGATACTCGACTGATGCGCCGCCGCCTGCTCGCGATCCTCCGCCGCCTCCGCCGGGCGTACGGCGCTCCTCCCGCGCCGCGTCGCCTCGCGCCGCTCGACGAGCTGATCCTCACCGTGCTCTCGCAGAACACCAACGACACGAACCGCGACCGTGCCTATGCCGACCTGCGCGCGCGCTTCCCCAGCTGGGACGAGGTCGCCGACGCGCCGCTCCCCGCGATCGCGCGCGCCATCCGGCGCGGCGGCCTCGGGCCGACGAAGTCGGTACGTCTGCGCGAGATCCTGCGGTCGCTCCGCGGTCGCGCCATCCCCCTCGACGAGCGCGCCTTCGCGCGGATGCGCTCGGCCGCCCTGTGGGACCTGCTCGTCGGATTGAAGGGTGTGGGCCCGAAGACGGCCGCCTGCGTCCTCCTGTTCTCGCTGGGGCGTCCGTTCTTCCCCGTCGACACCCACGTGCACCGCGTCGCGCGGCGTCTCGGCCTCGTTCCTGATGACGCCGATGCCGTGAAGGCGCAGGAACTGCTCCAGGCGGCGATCCCCCCGGACGACGTCTACGACCTACACATGCTGCTCATCCGGCACGGCCGTGAAGTCTGTCTGGCGCGGCGGCCGCTGTGCTCGCGCTGCCCGCTCGCCGACGTGTGTCCGCGCATCGGCGTGGTCGGGGCGCGCTAGTTGCATAAGATGCTCGCGGTGGGTCGAAACACCGCGCGACTGGTCGCTGCGGCGGTGCTGCTCGCGTCGGCGTGCTCGAGCGCCGCTGACGTTCGCCCGCGCGAGACCGACAACGCGGCGCCGCTACGGCAGGCGACCCTCGGTACGGCCGTGCCGGTCCCGGCCGCCACGCAATCGGACGGACCGATCCTCGTGTCGCTGGCCGAGAACTACTTCGTCCCGCCGCTCGTCACGGTGAAGTCCGGAACGACGGTGATCTGGCACAACTACGGTCAGCAGAGCCATGACGTCCGCGCGCGCGACGGGTCCTTCACCTCGCCGCTGCTCCCGTCGGGCGGGGTGTTCACGTTCACCTTCAGCAAGCCGGGGAAGTACCGCTACTACTGCACGCTTCACGGCGACATGATCGGCGAGGTGGACGTGGAGTAGCGATCAGGTTGGGTAGACTTGCGATGACGAGGGCGGCGTCGAACGAGCCCTCCTCGCCGATGTAGCTCAGTTGGTAGAGCAGCGGTTTCGTAAACCGCCGGTCGGCAGTTCGAGTCTGCCCATCGGCTCCGAGATTCCTAAGGAATTCGCGCGCTCGTGGCCTGATTGTTTCGGTTACCGAAGCATTGACCACCATCTGACCACCACTGACTCGGAGCGGTGCGAATCACCGCCGGTCGCCCGCCCTTCGGAGAAAGCACGAGTGTTTTGGGAGCGTCAGTCCTCGGCGCTGACGACAGCGCGTGTCTCATGTCGTTAACCCGGATCTCACGAACGATGCGTGGTGCGTCCCGGATAGGGACGCTTGGCGTTTAGCCTAGAGCCTGGCTCCTTGCAGCGCGGCGTGGAGTCGGGTCTGTCGCGCAAGAAGCTCGGCGTAGTGCGCGCGCCGCGTTTTGTCCGGCCGGAAGGTCCGCGCGATCCGTGGCAGGACCTCGATCGAGCGAAGCGCACCGACCCGCTCGAGCGCGACGAGCGCCGCGCCGCGCGCCGATGCCTCAGCATCGTCGGCG
>WNFB01003151.1_pt1 | contig 34858 bp, 32 predicted proteins | sample 5400501 | NCBI WGS metagenome assembly WNFB01 (sample SAMN13153341, study PRJNA577476) | soil metagenome | isolation source: 200 cm saprolite under Douglas fir tree site 2 hole 1 | place: USA:California | collected 2015-04-18
GTAACCGAACTTGTGCAGCAGCGGCTCGATCGGCTTGACCGCGGCAAGCTCGGCCGCGGTGATCACCATCGCGCCCTCGGGCGCGGCAATCCGCACGATCCTTCCCGCGGCGACCGCGCTGCGGACGAAGCGCACCCAGCATCGAGCGGGAAGGTCGCCGGTGAAGCGACCATGGCCGCGCACCAGGGCCGGATCCTCGACCCGGCGGATCGAGCGCCCGACCCAGCGGGCGCGGCTATCGTTTGCGCTCATTCGAACGTGTCCGGCGTCGTCATGGCCGAGCTTGTGTCCATCGGCGCCAACTTAGACCATGTTTCGATCAGGTTGATGCACAAACCGCGCGGCACACTCGGTGCATTCCCTCCCCCGCTTGCGGGGGAGGGTTAGGGTGGGGGCATGGCTCACACGAAGACTCGTGTCAGTCCGCCCCCCACCCCTCCCCCGCTTGCGGGTAGGGGAATCGCACATGAGTAGAACTCTATTGCGCTAGAAGAAAAAGTTGATTCTGAAGAAGGCTTTCCTGATTCGGGAGAGCCTCGATGGAAACACTCATTTCGATTTTCCGTGAAGTTCGCGACCCGCGCGACTTCAATGCGCAGCATGATCTCGTGGCAATGCTGTTCATTGCGCTGGCAGCGACTTTGTGCGGGGCGAAATCTTCTGTCGATATCGCCGATTTTGCTGCCGCCCACGAGGCCGAGCTCGCCGAGATCGTCGACCTTCGCCACGGCCCGCCGAGCCACGACAGCTTCAGCCGTGTGTTCCGTCTGCTCGACCCGGAGGAAATGGCCCGGACCTTCGCCTGCTTCGTCAAGGCGCTGCGCGCGGGGCTTGGGCTTGATCCGGCCAAAGGCGTGGTCGCGGTCGATGGCAAGCGCTTGCGGCGCGGCTATGAACGCGGCCGCAGCTGCATGCCGCCGCTGATGGTGAGCGTGTGGGACGCCGAGACGCGGCTCTCGCTCGCGACCCGGCACGCGCCCGGCGGCGACGAGGTTGCGGCCACGCTGGCAGCGCTGAAAAGCCTGGTTTTGAAAGGCTGTACCGTCACCGGCGATGCCTTGCATTGCCATCCGCGCATGGCCACAGCGGTGCGCGAGCGCGGCGCGCATTATGCCATCAAGCTCAAGGGCAATCACGGGCCGCTGTTGGCCTGCGCGCAGGCCGCTTTCGCAGCGGCTGATGCCAGCGGCAAGCTTGCCTCCTACGAGCAAAGCGATGCCGGTCACGACCGGCGTGAACGGCGCCGCGCCAGCGTCATTGCCAAGCCGGCCGACGCCCCCGCCTTTCCCGATCTCGCCGCCATCGGCCGCATCGAAGCCGAGCGCCACGCCAACGGCAAGCTGGCCAGGACCGTGCACTACGTGGTCCTGTCCAAACGGCTGTCGCCCCAACGCACGCTCGAAGTCACGCGCATGCATTGGAGCGTAGAAAACCAGCTGCACTGGCGGCTCGACGTCGTCTTCAACGAGGATGATGCCCGAACGCGCAAGAATTACGGGCCGGAAAATCTTGCCGTCCTGCGCCGCATCGCGCTCGACATCTTGCGGGCTCACCCCGATAATCGATCCGTCGGCCGAAAAATGAAGCTCGCTGCATGGAAGAAGGAGTTCTTCTTCGAACTCTTTGCTCATCTGCAATAGCCCTGCCCCGCAAGGGGGGAGGGAGCAGACCGAGCTTGCCGCTCGTGCTGATGCCAACTTCCCGAAACATGCTCCGGTGGCCACAGAGCTCACGAGTTACCGAATCTGATCTCTGATATCCGACATCCAATCTCCGTCATGCCCACCATCACCAATATCGAGGACCTGCGGCGGATCGCGCGGCGAAAGATTCCGCGCGCGATCTACGACTACGTCGAGCGCGGGTCGTACGACGAGCTCACGCTCGAGGCAAACCGCGCCGACCTCGACGCGACCAGGCTGCGCCAGCGGGTGCTGATCGACGTCTCCAAGCTCTCGCTCGCAAGCACGATGCTGGGCGAAGCGGTCGCGATGCCGGTCGCGATCGCGCCCACGGGCCTCGCCGGCCTCGTCCACGGCGACGGCGAGATTCTCGCCGCCCGCGCCGCGCAAGCCGCCGGCGTCAAATACTGCCTCTCCACCATGTCGATCTGCTCGATCGAGGACGTGCGCGGCGCGACCAAAGCGCCGTTCTGGTTCCAGCTCTACATGTTCCGCGACCGCGGCTTCAGCAAGACGGTGATCGAGCGGGCGCGGGCGGCGGGCTGCCCGGCGCTGCTCGTGACCGTCGACCTGCCGATGCGCGGCCAGCGCCACGCCGACATCAAGAACGGGCTCACGGTGCCGCCGCGGCTCACGCTGCGCAACGCCTTCGACGTCGCGCGGAGGCCGGCCTGGCTCGCCAAGGTGCTGCTCGGGCGGCGCAAGACCTTCGGCAACGTCGAGCACTACCTCAAGGGCCGGGTCGGCATCGAGCAGGCCGGCGCCTGGTCGAACCAGAATTTCGACCGCTCGCTCAACTGGCGCGACGTCGAATGGGTGCGCGCGCTGTGGCCGGGCAAGCTCGTGCTCAAGGGCGTGCTCGACGTCGAGGACGCCCGGACCGCCGCCGCCGCGGGGGTCGACGGCCTCGTGGTGTCGAACCACGGCGGCCGCCAGCTCGACGGCGCGCGCTCCTCGATCGCGGCGCTGCCGGCGATCGCCGACGCGGTCGGCGACCGGCTCGAGGTGCTGTTCGACGGCGGCATCCGCTCCGGGCAGGACGTGCTCAAGGCGCTCGGGCGCGGCGCCCGCGGCTGCCTGATCGGGCGCGCCCATCTCTACGGCCTCGCCGCCGGCGGCGAAGCCGGCGTGCGCCGCGCGCTCGACATCATCCGCGCCGAGCTCGAGGTGGCGATGACGCTGACCGGGACGCGCGACGTGCGCGCGGTGACCGGGGAGGTGATCGGGTGAGACGTAGCTGTCCACAGGCGGGGATCGCCGGGCCGCGACGGCCGGCTTGATCGCCGAGCGTGCCCCGGTAACCTCGACCAACCGAGTCGGCGCCGATTCGCCGGCTCGGCCCCAGGCGAGACACCATCGATTTCGCATGCCTCGTGCTTCCGCGGCGCAACCAGACCTGCCTCTCGGCGATCAGCCGGAAGAGGCGCGCGGCCGAGACGAAATCCTCGCCGACCTCGCAGATCCCGATCGCGAGTCGGGGTTCCTGCCGCAGGCCGAAGCGGCCGTGCGCGCATACCCGGGCGACGGCCCCGTCCTGCTGCTCGCCGCCACCGCCGCGCTGCTCGATCGCAGTCCCGAGCGGGCGCAGGTTTTTCTGAAGCGGTTCTCCAAGCGTTACCTCGCGATCGGCGCCTACCACCTGCTGCGCGCCCTGGCGCTCGCGGGAGAGAACAAGCTCGCTGCGGCGCGTTCCCTGCTCGAAGCGCATGGGCTCGCCAACCGGCTCGACGCCCTGATGAACTTTCCCGGCGGCTGGCCGCGCCGCGAATGGCTGTTTCGCCAGCACGACCGGATTTTCGAGCGCGACAAGCCCACCCGGCAGCGGCGAGCGGCGTCCGCCGGCGAGCGGAGCAGGGCGCAAAGCCGGGTCAAGATCAAGCCGACCGCGCCCCACGACCGGCGCGCGCCGGCGCCCGCGGCCGAAATGCCGGTCGCACCGTCTGCCCCGCCCGGCCTGCCGCCGATCGACATCGATATTCCGTTCACCGCCGAGCTCGATCTCGCGCCGCTCTTGACCGCCGTCGAGAAGCCGCCGGCAAGCGACAGCGGCTGGTACGGGCTGCGCGAGCGCTTCGCCCATCTCGGCCTCGCGCAAGGCTTCGACGAGCTGCTCTGCCTGCCGCATCTGCGCGGCATCGAGACCTTCTGGTACCAGGTCGAGACCGTGCGCAAGGTGCTCAAGCAGTTCCGCGGCCGGGTGCTGCTCGCCGACGAAGTCGGGCTCGGCAAGACCATCGAGGCCGGCATGGTCCTCAAGGAGTACCTGCTGCGCGGGATGGTCGACAGCGTGCTCGTGCTCGTCCCGGCCTCGCTCGTCGGGCAGTGGCGGGAGGAGCTCGAGACCAAGTTCGACATTGCCTGCGCGACGACCCACGACGCGCTCGTGCGCAGCGACCCGGAAGGGTTCTGGAACCAGAAGCGCCTGATCGCCTCGCTCGCCTCGGCTCGCCGGAGCGAGCATGCCGCGCGCCTCGTCGACCGCAGCTTCGATCTCGTCATCGTCGACGAGGCCCATCATCTGCGCGACCGCTCGAGCCAGAGCTACAAGCTGGTCGACGCGCTCAACAAGCGCTTCCTGCTGCTGCTGTCGGCGACGCCGGTGCAGAACGATCTCACCGAGCTCTACAACGTGCTCACCCTGCTCAAGCCGGGCATCTTCAAGACGCTCAAGGAATTTCGCGCCGCCCATGTCAGCCCCGGCAAGCCGCGCCAGCCCGCCAATCCCGAGCGCCTGCGCGAGCTGATGCGCGACGCCATGGTGCGCAACACGCGCGCCGTCGTGGCGCTGAAGCTGCCGCGCCGTCACGCCACGACGATCCGGGTGGACGGCTCGGAGGGCGAGCGGACGGCCTACCAGGAGCTCGCGGCCGCCGCGCGCCGGTTGGCGGCCGAGGGAACAAGCCGAACCCGGCTCGCGCTCCAGCACCTGCTCGGCGCCGCGGGATCGTCGCCGGCCGCGGCAGCCGCTGCCGTGACTCGCTTCGCCGGCCGCCACGCCGATGAGCCGAGCTGGCACGCGCTGGCGCAAAGCTGGGCGTCCGTCGGCGACGGCGGCAAGGAGGCGGCCCTCCTCGACCTGCTGCGGCGCAATCCGGACGAAAAAAAGCTCGTGTTCGTGCACTATCGCGAGACGCTCGACCACCTCGCCGACCTGTTGGCACGGGAAGGCCTCGCCTTTGCGCGCTTCGAGGGCGGCCTGAGCGGCCCGGACAAGGACGCCGCCATCGCCGAGTTCCGCGAGCGCGTGCCGGTGCTGCTTTCGACGGAATCGGGCGGCGAGGGCCGCAACATCCAGTTCTGCAACACGCTGATCAATTTCGACGTGCCCTGGAATCCGATGACCATCGAGCAGCGCATCGGACGCATCGATCGCATCGGCCAACAGCGCGAGGTGTTCGTGTTCAACTTGGCGACCCGCGACACGCTCGAGGAGCAGATTCTCCATCTGCTCGACGAGAAGATCGCCATGTTCGAGCTCGTGGTCGGCGAAGCGGGAGCGATCCTGGGCGGCCTCGAGGAGGACCGCGATTTCGCCGATCTCATGCTCGATGCCTGGCTGCGCACCACCGAAGCGAGCCGCGACGAGGCGTTCGACGCGCTCGGCCGCCGTTTGCACGAGGCGAGACAGCAGCACGAGAGCGCCAAGGCCCTGGACGAAGCGCTGTTCGGCGAAGACTTCGAGACCGCGTGAGACAAGCCGGATGAGCGAGCTGCGGGAGTTCGTCGCCGATCTGCTGGAGCGCCACGGCGCGGCGGTCGAGGCGCTCGACCCGGACGGGCTCGAAGTGCTCGCGCCGGCGCCGCTGCAAAAGGCGATGGGCTGGCCCGAGCTGGCGCGCCTCGGCTTCGGCGCCGAGCGAAGCCAGGGCGCGATCGCGATCGGGCTCGAGGGCGACTGGCTCGAGCGCTTCGGCGCGCTGCTCGCAGACGAAGGGCGCTGGAGCGAACGGGAGGCGAGGCCGCCGGTTGCCGTTCCGGCACCGAGCGATCCCGAGCGGGTGCTCGACCGCGCGCTCGATCTGCCGAACGCGGTGTGGCGCTTCCAGGGCATGACCGCGACCTGGACGCGCTGCCTGATGCTGGCCTTCCGCTACACCGCCGTGTCGGACGAGAAGCGCGAGGGACTGGTCTGGCTCGGCTTCAACCTCGGCACCGGCGCGGTGGTCAGCGACATCCTGGCGCGGCTGCGACCGGCGCTGGCGCAAATCCCGGATTGGCAGGCGCCCGACCGGGCGACGAGGATCGCGGCCGGGCCGGGATGGAGCGCGGCGACGCTCGAGGCGCGGGTGCGTCCGCTGCTCGACTGGCAGGTGCGCGAGAGCCTGGAGCCGTTCCTGCGCGCCATGCGCCGCCGGCTCGAGCGCGACCGCAACCGGGTCCATGCCTATCATGACGACCTGCGCGGCGCATCGCTCAAACGCCTCGCCGCGCTCGCCCGTGCAGAAGGCGAGCGGGCGGAGGCCGATCGGCGGCGCGAGACGCTCCGCGTCGAGGCGATCGAGCGGGAATACCGCGCCAAGCTCGACGATCTGCGCCACAACTATGCGCTGCGCGTCACCGTCGACTGGGTGCAGGCGCTCGACCTCTATGTTCCGGTGCAACGCTTCGACGTGCTGATCCGCCGCCGCAAGGGCGAGCGCGTGGTCCGGCTCGACTGGCATCCGCTGGTCAAAGCGGCCGAGCCGCCGCTGTGCGAGGCCGGCCTCGGCCTCGATCGGGTGCGCCTCGTCTGCGACGACAAGCTGCACCTGACCGAGCCCGCCGGCCAGGCGCCCTGCCGTTCGTGCGGCAAGCCGTTCTGTCGCGCCTGCCACCCGCAGGCCTGCCCGCGTTGCGGGCGCGAGTAGCGAATAGCGGCGGCAGGGGCCGCCCCTCATCCCCCCGCTTGCGCGCTACCGTATCTACACATCTCACGATTCCGACTCGCAGACTCAGGAGAGACCCTTGATTTTGGGTCATTTCCCGCACTCGGCGACGCGCAAGGGGCAGTTTGGTGTAAGTCGTTGTTTCGACTCATCTTTAGGAATCTGTGTAGATACGGTAGCGAGGGCGGACCATGGTCTCGCGCCGGCCTAGACCATGTTTCGATCAGGTTGATGCACAAACCGCGCGGCACACTCGGTGCGTTCCCTCCCCCGCTTGCGGGGGAGGGTTAGGGTGGGGCGAATACGAAGACTTCGTGCCCGGTCCGCCCCCACCCCAGCCCTCCCCCGCAAGCGCGGGGGAGGGAGCAGACCGAGTCTGCTGCTCGCGGTGACCACATCTCACCGAAACGCGCTCTAATACCCCACCGCGAGCGCGATCAGGCCGAGGGTGCCGACGATGACGCGCCACCAGGCGAACAGGCCGAAGCCGTGGTGCTGCACGTAGCCGAGGAAGGTCTTCACCACGATCCAGGCGCAGACGAACGACACCACGAAGCCGAAGGCGACGATGATCAGGTTCCCCGAGGTCAGCTGGCCGTGGCTCTTGTAGAGGTCGTAGGCGAAGGCGCCGGCCATGGTCGGCATCGCCAGCCAGAACGAGAACTCCGCCGCCGCGCGGCGGTCGGCGCCGAGCAGCATGGCGGCGACGATGGTCGCGCCGGCGCGCGACACGCCGGGGACCATCGACACGCACTGCGCCAGGCCGACGATGAAATACATCGGCAGCGAGAACTTGGTGGCGTCGTGGTAGCGGGTGGCGAGCGTCATGCGGTCGACCCAGATCAGCACGGCGCCGCCGACGATCAGCATGAAGCAGACGATCCAGACGTTGAACAGCACCGACTTGATGAGGTCGTGGGCGAGCGCGCCGACGACCGCGGCCGGCAGGAACGCGATGAGCACCCCGAGCACGAAGCGCCGCGCCGCCGGGTCGTCGACGAGGCCGAGCGCGATCCGCCAGATGCGGGCGAAATAGATCGAGAGCAGCGCGAGGATCGCGCCGAACTGAATCAGCACCGCGAAGGTCTTGCCGAAATCGGCGTCGTCGAAGCCGAAGAAGCGCTGCACCAGGAGGAGATGGCCGGTCGAGGACACCGGCAGGAACTCGGTCAGGCCCTCGACCACGCCGAGGACGAAAGCCTTGAACAGATCGAAGGTCATTCTTGAGGCTCCGCCGGCGGATACGGGGGAGGCCGGGCCGGGCCCGGCAACTCGAGGACGGCCGCCACCGATAGGCGAATTGCGGCCCGGTGAAGGCGCCGCGGTCGCGCGGGAACTCGGTGGGTTCCCTCCCCCGCTTGCGGGGGAGGGATAGGTGGGGGGGCTGCACGAAGATTCGTAGACTCGTGCGGGTCCACCCCCTCCCCACCCCTCCCCCGCAAGTGCGCTACGGTATCTACACAGATTCCTAAAGATGAGTCGAAACAACGACTTACACCAAACTGCCCCTTGCGCGTCGCCGAGTGCAGGAAATGACCAAAAATCAAGGCTTTCTCTGAGTCTGCGACTCGGAATCCTGAGATGTGTAGATACGGTAGCGCAAGTGCGGGGGAGGGAGCAGACCGAGTCTGCCGCTCGGCTTGATGTCCGCTCGGCTTGATTCCAACTCAGCGGAACATGCGCTAGTTTGGCCGCCCCGCATGCTGACCCTGTTCCACCACCCGTTCTGCCCGCATTCGCGCTTCGTGCGCGTGGCGCTCGCCGAGCATGGCATGAACGCGCGCCTGGTCGAGGAGCGGGTGTGGGAGCGCCGGCAGGAGTTCCTCGTCCTCAACCCCGCCTGCGCCACCCCGGTGCTGGTCGAGGAGGGCCACCCGGCGGTTCCCGGCGCCGCGATCATCGCCGAATATCTCGACGAGACCCGGGGCGCCGAGCTCGCGGGGCTCCGCCTCCTGCCGCGCGAGAGCGGGGCGCGGGTCGAGGTGCGCCGGCTCTTGAGCTGGTTCAACGACAAGTTTTTTGCCGAGGTGAGCGGCCCGCTCACCATGGAGCGCCTATATAAGCGCCATATGCCGGTGAGCGACGGCGGCGGATCGCCCGACACCGAGGCGATCCGCGCTGCCCGCCACAACATGCGCTACCATCTCGCCTATATCGGCTGGTTGGTGCGCACGCGCGATTGGCTCGCCGGCGAGCGCATGAGCTATGCCGACCTCGCCGCCGCCGCGCACATCTCGGCGGCCGACTACCTGGGCGACGTGCCATGGAACGAAGACGAGCCGGCGAAGGCCTGGTACGCGCGGGTGAAGTCGCGGCCCTCGTTCCGGCCGATCCTGGCCGAGACGCTGGCGGGCATCCCGCCGTCGGGAACCTACGCCGACCTCGACTTCTGAACGATCCGCCGGCGCTGAAGGCGGCGCTCGCGGAGGCCGCGCGCGGCCTCGGCTTCGATTTCTGCGCCGTCGCGCGGCCGGATGCGATCCCGCAGGCGGCCGAGCGGCTGCGGCAATTCCTCGCCGATGGCGCCCACGGCGACATGGCCTGGATGGCGACGACCGCGGCGCGGCGCGGGGATCCGCGCGCGCTGTGGCCGCAGGTGCGCTCGGTCGTCATGCTGGGGATGAATTATGGGCCGGGCTCGGTCGTCATGCTGGGGATGAATTATGGGCCGGGTCGTGCCGCGAGCTCGGTGCAACCTCTCCCCGCAGGGGAGAGGGAGCAGACCGAATCTGCCGTTCGAGCAGAGGCCAACTCACCCGATGCGGCAGCAGCGGCGGACGATCCGCTGGCGATCTTGCGGCGGCGCGACCGCGGCGCGATCTCGATCTATGCCCGCGGCGACGATTACCATGACGTCATCAAGCCGCGGCTGAAGGCGCTGGCGCGCTGGCTGCTCGCAGCGGCCGGCGGCGACGCCAGGGTGTTCGTCGACACCGCGGCGCTGATGGAGAAGCCGCTCGCCGCCGCCGCCGGCGTCGGCTGGCAGGGCAAGCACACCAATCTGGTCTCGCGCGAGTTCGGGTCGTGGCTGTTCCTCGGCGCGATCTTCACCACGCTCGAGCTTGCGCCGGACGCGCCGGAAGAGGATCACTGCGGCAGCTGCCGCGCCTGCCTCGACGTCTGCCCAACCGCGGCGTTCCCGGCACCCTATCGGCTCGACGCGCGCCGCTGCATCTCCTACCTCACCATCGAGCACAAGGGACCGATCCCGCGCGAGCTGCGCGATGCGATCGGCAACCGCATCTATGGCTGCGACGATTGCCTGGCGGTGTGCCCCTGGAACAAGTTCGCGCAGGCCGGCCGCGAGGCGAAGCTCGCCGCGCGCAAAGAGCTCGAGGCGCCGCGGCTTGCCGATCTCGCGCGTCTCGACGACGCCGCGTTCCGCAAGCTCTTCTCCAAGTCGCCGATCAAGCGCACCGGGCGCGACCGCTTCGTGCGCAACGTGCTGATCGCGATCGGCAACTCCGGCGACACGACGCTGGCAGCGGCCGCCGAGCCGTTGCTCGCCGATGCCTCGCCGCTCGTGCGCGGCGCCGCGATATGGGCCATGGCGCGGCTCGACCGCGGGCGGCTCGCCGCGCTCGCGCCGACACACCGGCCGCACGAACCCGATCCGGCGGTGGAGGACGAATGGGCGGCCGTGCTATAACGCCAACATGAACGCCAAGCTCAAGGATATTTTACAACGCGCCGAGGCTTGGCCGGCGGAGGCGCAGGAAGAACTGATGGAGATTGCGCTTGAAATTGAAGCGCAGCTGGGCGGGACGTATGACGCGACGCCCGACGAGCTTAAGGCCATCGACCGGGGCCTTCGAGACGCGGCCGAAGGTCGTTTTGCAACGGATGAGCAAGTCGAGAAGGTGTTTGCCAAGCATCGGCGCAAATGACACCCACCTTGCCTAACGCTTGACACTCTCCACGTCATGGCCGGCCTTGTCCCAGCCATCCACGTCTTTGCGGCGTCAGCAATTTCTCACGAAGAAGATGGATTGCCGGGTCAAGCCCGGCAATGACGCACCGGGAATCAAAACTCCGCGACGGCAGCGAGCAGGCGCTCGATGTCCTCCGGCCGCGACAGCCGGTGGTCGCCGTCCTTGACGAGCGTGAGCACGACGTCGTCGCGGGCGAAGCGCGCGGTGAGCTCGAGCGCATGCTGCCAGGGCACGTCGGGGTCCTGCACGCCCTGCAGGATGCGCACCGGACAGCCGGTCTCGATCATGCCGCCGAGCAGGAGATGCCGGCGCCCGTCCTCGATCAGGCCGCGGGTGATCGGATAGGGCTCGACGGAATATTGCGAGGGCCGCTCCCAGACGCCGGCCCGCTCGATCGCCTCCTTCGCCTCCGGGGGGAAGCGCTTCCACATCAGCTCCTCGGTGAAGTCGACCGCCGGCGCGACCAGCACGAGGCCGGCGATCGCGGCCGCCGGCCGGGACCGCCTCGCGTGCTCCCGGCACAACAGCAGCGCGAGCCAGCCGCCCATCGACGAGCCGACCACCACCTGCGGGCCCTCGCAGCAGGCATCGAGCACCGCGAGACTCTCCTCGAGCCAGCGGCCGATGCTGCCGTCGGTGAAATCGCCGCCGGATTCGCCGTGGCCGGAATAGTCGAAGCGCACCACCGCCCGGCCGTGCTCCCTCCCCCAGCGATCGAGCGCCTCGGCCTTGATGCCCCGCATGTCGGACTTGAAGCCGCCGAGCCAGAACAGGCCGGGCGCCGCCCCTCCGCGTTGCCGCACGGCGATGCGCCGGGTCGCATTTTGGGTTCCAACGCTCAGGAATTTCAGGCAAAGATCGCTCATCTGGGGTCACCATCCCGGCCGCAGCGCGCGTCCGGCGTGCCGTGTTTCGCCGCACGCCGCCGCCGAATGCAAGAGCGCCGACCGGGAATCGGTCCGCCGGCCGGCGGCGGGCCAGGGATGGGGTTCGGTGAGCAACGGCTACGGCGACAACCACGTCCCCCCGCGCACGCTCGCCGGCGCGACCATCCTGCAGATCGTGCCGGCGCTGCGCGAGGAGCCGGTGGCGCGCACCGCGGTCAACGTGGCCTACGCGTTGCTGCAATCGGGCGCCCGCGCGCTGATCGCGGCCGAGGAGGGCCCGCTCGTTTCCGAGCTCAAGGCGTTCGGCGGCGAATGGGTGCCGATGGCGAACGCCACCGCCAACCCGTTCAAGCTTCGGCGCAACGCCCGCGCGCTCGAGCAGCTGATCGCGTCCGAGCGGATCGACATCGTGCACGCGCAAAGCATCGGCGGCGCCTGGGCCGCCAACCTGGCGGCGGCGCAGATCGCGGTCTGGCTCGTCACCACGCTCCCGGACGTGCCGGCGACGTCGGGGCTGCGCGCCTATTGGGCGGGCGCGCTGGCGCGCGGCGACCGGGTGATCACGCCCTCGAACTACGCCGCCGCGCCGGTCATGGCGCGCTACGAGCTGCCGCGCGAGCGGCTCACCATCATCCCGCGCAGCATCGACACCGCCGCCTTCGATCCGGCCGCGATCGCGCCGGAGCGCGTCGAAGCGGTGCGCAAGGCTTGGCACGTCGGCGACGACATGCGCATCCTGCTGGTCCCAGGCCGGGTGGCGCCGTGGAACGGACAGCTCCTGCTGCCCGACATCGCGCGCGCGCTGATCGATGAAGGCATGCGCGGCTTCGTCCTCGTGGCCGCCGGCGAGAACCGCCGGTTTCGCAAATATGCGCGCTTCGTCGCCGAGCAGGCGCGCGCCAAGGGCGTGCAGGCCGCGGTCCGCCTCACCGGCCATTGCCGCGACATGCCGGCGGCGTTCGCCGCCGCCGATACCGTGGTGGTGCCGGCGGTCGAGCCGCCGGTGCTCGGGCGCGTGGTGGCGGAAGCGCAGGCCGCGGGCCGGCCGGTGGTCGCGTCCGATATCGGCATCCTGCCGGAGCACGTGGTGACGCCGCCGGAAATGCCGGAGGACGTGCGCACGGGATGGGTGGTCGAGCCGGGCGACGCCGCCGAATTCGCGCGCGCGATCGGCGCCGCCTTCGCGCTCGACGATACCGCCTACCGCGCCATGACGGCGCGCGCCCGCCAGTTCGCCGAATACATGTTCTCGCCCCAGAGCGTCGCGGCCGCGGCTCGCGCGGTCTACACCTCGCTGCTGGCGCGCGACGTGTAGGAGTAAGCCCTCTCGGTGTCATTCCGGGGCGAGGCCAAAGGCCGAGAACCCGGATCCATAACCCCCGGCCCGTGGTTATGATTCCGGGTTCGCCGCACTCCAAGTCGGCTGTAGCCGACTTGGACATGTTGGTGCCGATCTCGGGCAAGCCCGAGATCGGTGGCGCCCCGGAATGACAAGCCATGCGCCGATTTGCCGTTGACTTATGGGCGGTTTGTCCTGATCTTTCGGGGGCCTGCGCCGAGCGGGCCGGTCGCAACAGCATGAGGAGAAGAGAGCCATTCGTCGCCCCATGAGAACCGCGCAGCCCGCCCCCAAGGACGGCCCGCGCATCAACGAGGAGATCCGTGTTCGCGAAGTCCAATTGATCGACCAGAGCGGCCAAAATCTCGGGCGCACCGAGATCGAGTCCGCCTTGGAGAAGGCCCGGGAAGCCGGCCTCGATCTGGTCGAGATTGCCCCGAATTCATCGCCGCCCGTCTGCAAGATCCTCGATTACGGCAAGTATAAATACCAGGCGCAGAAGAAGGCGGCGGAAGCCCGCAAGAAACAGAAGGTGGTCGAGGTCAAGGAGATCAAGCTCCGACCGATGATCGACGACCACGATTACGACGTGAAGATGCGCTCGATGCAGCGCTTCTTCGAGGAAGGCGACAAGGTCAAGGTGACGCTGCGCTTCCGCGGCCGCGAGATGGCCCACCAGGAGCTGGGCTACCAACTGCTCAACAGGGTGCGGGACGACACGTCGAAGCTCGCCAAGGTCGAGCAGGAGCCGCGCTTCGAAGGCCGCCAGGTGGTGATGGTGCTGGCGCCGCGGTGAGGGCTACTGCCGATCGACGGCGGCGGCGGCTTGCGGAGCCCGGACCATCAGCAGGCCGTCGCCGGCGAGGCTGATCCGGCCGGCGGTATCGCTGCGACCATCACGCATGCCGCGGTCGCCGGGATCGCCGGCGGCGCCCTCGCGGCCGCCGATCCCGCCGGAGACCGCTTGGCAAATGACGAAGATCGCCCCGACCAGGGCGAAGCTGAGATAGGTCCGCCAGGATTCCCACATGGCCGCCTCCCGCTCGCTTCGTCGCGTGGGTCGCATTCTCGGACGGAGCGCCGGTTCCCGGCCCTCCTGAAAATCCTACAAAGGGCCCATCGTCCCACGTCATGCAACCGCCGGGCCAAGGCATGGTTCCGATCCCGTTAAATTCGGCCCGGGCGGCCGGCGGAAGGCCGATTCGGCTTGTGGAATCCGGCTCCTGGTTGTGTTTTGGCGCCGCCTCTGCCATAACCGCGCCCTTCCGCCGCCCGGCCAAAGGGCTGCCGTGGCGACGGCACGGTGCTCAATCAGCACGCTCGGAACGAGCAGAATCCGGCCACCCCCGGGCAATCGCCCATGGCCGCACAGGAGAGCCAAATGCCCAAGCTCAAGACCAAGTCCGGCGCCAAGAAGCGCTTCAAGGTGACCGCCGGCGGGAAGGTGCTCTACCAGCAGTCCCGCAAGCGCCACGGCATGATCAAGCGGACCAAGAAGCAGATCCGCCAGCTGCGCGGCACCAACGTGCTGTTCAAGACCGACGGCGACAAGATCAAGAAATACTTTCTACCCAACGGCTGAGCGGGCGTACGCCTGCCGCCGTCGCATCGAACGACCACAGGAGATCCGCCATGGCACGCGTCAAGCGCGGCGTCACCGGCCACGCCAAGCACAAGAAGATCCTCAAGGCCGCCAAGGGCTATTACGGCCGGCGCAAGAACACCATCCGCGTCGCCAAGCAGGCGGTGGAGAAGGCGAACCAATACGCCTATCGCGACCGCAAGCGCCGCAAGCGCACCTTCCGCGCGCTCTGGATCCAGCGGCTCAACGCGGCGGTGCGGCCGTTCGGCCTGACCTACAGCCGCTTCATCGACGGCCTCGGCAAGGCCGGGGTGCTGGTCGACCGCAAGGTGCTCTCGGACCTCGCGATCCGCGAGCCGGCCGCCTTCCAGGCGATCGTCGAGAAAGCCAAGGCCGCCCTGCCGGCAGCCGCTTGAGCCGCCGCGGATTGTTGGAGCATCTCGCGGCCTGTTGGCTTGTGCCTCCGCTCATTCCCGCGCAAGCGGGAATCCAGGCCTGGGAATTGTCGCGGAAAAGAAATTCTGGGTCCCCGCTTTCGCGGGGACGAACGGAGGACAGAAGCTCCATCCCACGCACGGAGCGGATGATGGTCGATCTTGCCTACGTTCGGCGCATGGCGCGCTACAATCGCTGGCAGAACCAGAGCCTCTACGGCGTCGCCGATGCGCTCACCGACGACGAGCGCCGGCGCGAGCGCGGGGCCTTCTTCGGCTCGATCCACAAGACGCTGAGCCATCTGTTATGGGCGGACCGCATCTGGATGAGCCGCTTCACGCCCGACGTGGCGGCGCCCGAGGGCGGCATCCCGGGATCGGTCGCGCTCTATCCCGAGTGGGGCGGCCTCAAGCGCGAGCGCAACGCCTTCGACGCGACGATGATCGGCTGGGCCGACAAGCTCGATCCGCACTGGCTGGCGAGCGACCTTACCTGGTACTCGGGCGCCGCCAAGCGCGAGCTGACCCAGCCGAAATGGCAGCTCGTCATGCACATGTTCAATCATCAGACGCACCATCGCGGCCAGGTGCACTGCATGCTCACGCAAGCCGGCGGCAAGCCGGCCGACACCGACCTGATCTTGCTGCCGGAGTGACGCGATGTCCGATCTTGCCGCGCTCGAACGGGACCTCGTAGGCGCCATCGCCGCGGCGGCCGACGAGGCCGCGCTCGAGGCCGCGCGGGTGGCGGCGCTGGGCAAGAGCGGCTCCGTCTCCGCGCTGCTCAAGACGCTCGGCACGATGACGCCGGATGAGCGCCGCGAGCAGGGGCCGCTCATCAACGGGCTCAAGGAGCGGGTCACCGCGGCGATCGCCGCGCGGCGGGCGGCGCTCAAGGACGCCGCGCTCGACCGGCGCCTCAACACCGAGACCGTCGACGTCACGCTGCCGGTGCGCGAGCCGCCGGCGGAGATCGGCCGCGTGCATCCGATCAGCCAGGTGATCGACCAGCTGACCGCGATCTTCGCCGACATGGGCTTTGCGATCGCGGAAGGCCCCGACATCGAGACCGATGACTTGAACTTCGGCAAGCTCAATTTCCCTCCGGACCATCCGGCGCGGGAGATGCACGACACGTTCTATTTCAATCCCAAGCCGGACGGCTCGCGGCTCCTGCTGCGCACGCATACCTCGCCGGTGCAGATCCGGACCATGCTGGCGCAGAAGCCGCCGATCCGCGTGATCATTCCCGGCCGCACCTATCGCAGCGATTCCGACCAGACCCACACCCCGATGTTCCACCAGGTCGAGGGCCTGGTCATCGACAAGGGCTCGCATCTCGGCCACCTGAAATGGATCCTGCAGGAATTCTGCAAGGCGTTCTTCGAGGTCGACCAGGTCAAGATGCGCTTTCGCCCCTCGTTCTTCCCGTTCACCGAGCCATCGCTCGAGATGGACATCCAGTGCCGGCGCGACAAAGGCGAGATCCGGTTCGGCGAGGGCGAGGACTGGCTCGAGATTCTCGGCTGCGGCATGGTGCATCCGAACGTGCTGAGGAATTGCGGGCTCGATCCCGACGAGTTCCAGGGCTTCGCCTGGGGGCTCGGGATCGACCGCATCGCCATGCTCAAATACGGGATGCCGGACCTGCGCGCGTTCTTCGAGGCGGACGTGCGCTGGCTTTCCCATTACGGCTTCCGTCCGCTCGACTTCCCGACGCTGGCGGGCGGCCTCAGCGGGTGAAGTAGGGATGGTCAACCGCAGATGCTTCGCTCCGCTGACGCAGCGGAGGGAGCAGAGCGAGCCTGTGGCATGATGAAATTCACGCTGGCGTGGCTCAAGGAGCACCTCGAGACCGACGAGCCGCTCGAGCGGATCGTCGAGAAGCTCACCATGATCGGGCTCGAGGTCGAGAGCGTCGCCGACCGCGGCAAGGCGCTCATGCCGTTCACCATCGCGCGCGTGATCTCGGCCGACCCCCACCCCAACGCCGACCGGCTGCGGGTATGCCTGGTCGACACCGGCGCGGGCGAGCCGGTGCAGGTGGTCTGCGGCGCGCCCAATGCGCGCGCCGGCATGAAGGGCGTGTTCGTGCCGCCCGGCGCCTTCATCCCCGGCAAGAACATGACGCTCGGCATCGGCAAGATCCGCGGGGTCGAGAGCCGCGGCATGCTGGTGTCCGAGTTCGAGCTGAAGATTTCCGACGACCACGAGGGCATCATCGATCTGCCGGCCGACGCGCCGGTGGGCGCGAGCTACGCGCAATGGGCCGGGCTCGACGATCCCACGATCGAGATCAACCTCACGCCCAACCGCGCCGACTGCGCAGGCGTGAGTGGCATCGCCCGCGACCTCGCCGCCGCCGACATGGGCAAGCTCAAGAGCCCCGCGGTCAAGCCGGTCGAGGGCCGCTTCCCCTGCCCGGTCAAGGTGACGCTCGACTTCGCAGGAACGCTGCCGCTCTGCCAGGCCTTCGCGCTCCGCCTCGTGCGCGGGGTGAAAAACGGCCCGTCGCCGCCGTGGCTGCAGCGCCGGCTCGTTGCGATCGGGCTGCGCCCGATCAATGCGCTGGTCGACATCACCAATTTCATCACCTTCGACCGCGGCCGGCCGCTGCACGTGTTCGACGCCGTCAAGGTGCGCGGAAACCTGACCGTGCGGCGGGCCCGTGACGGGGAGAGCGTCGTCGCGCTCGACGGCCGGCTCTACACCCTCGACGAGACGATCTGCGTGATCGCCGACGAGCGGGGCGTCGAATCGATCGCCGGGATCATGGGCGGCGAGGCGACCGGCTCGTCGGAGGCGACGACCGACGTGCTGATCGAATCGGCGCTGTGGGACCCCGCCAACATCGCCCAGAGCGGCCGCAAGCTCGGCATCAATTCCGACGCCCGCTACCGCTTCGAGCGCGGCGTCGACCCCGCCTTCATGCTGCCGGGGCTCGAGCTCGCGACCCGGATGGTGCTCGACCTCTGCGGCGGCGAGCCGTCGGCGGTCACGGTCGCGGGAGAGGCGCAGGCGCCCGAGCGCGTCATCGACTTTCCGCTCGACGAGCTGCCGCGGCTCGCCGGCCTCGCCGTCGCCCTCCCCGAGATCAAGCGCGTGCTCGGCCAACTCGGCTTCTTCGTCGCCGGACAAGGAAACACCGTCAAGATCGCGGTGCCGTCGTGGCGGGCCGACGTCACCGGCAAGGCCGACGTCGTGGAGGAGATCGTGCGCATCCTCGGCGTCGATCGCGTCCCGGCGACGCCGTTCGACCGCGGCGACGCCCCGCGCAAGCCGGTGCTCACGCCGATCCAGCTGCGCACCCACAAGGCCAAGCGCGCGCTCGCCGCACGCGGCATGGTCGAGGCGGTCACCTGGTCGTTCATCGCGAAGCCGCAGGCCGAGCTGTTCGGCGGCGGCAAGCCCGAGCTCGCGCTCGCCAACCCGATCGCCGCCGACCTCTCCGACATGCGGCCGAGCCTGATCCCGGGGCTCGTCGCCGTGGCGCAGAGGAACGCCGACCGCGGCTTTCCCGACGTCGCCCTGTTCGAGGTCGGACAGATTTTCCACGGCGACGAGCCCAAGGACCAGCTCACCGGCGCGAGCGGCGTGCGCCGGGCGCTTGCCAAGGCTAGCGGCATCGGCCGCCATTGGTCCGCGCCCGCCGCCGAGGTCGACGCCTTCGACGTCAAGGCCGATGCGCTCGCGGTGCTCGCGGCCGCCGGCGCGCCGGCGCAGGCGCTGCAGGTGGTGCCGGGGGCGCCGCCCTGGTTTCATCCCGGGCGGAGCGGCACGATCCAGATCGGGCCGCAGAACGTGCTCGGACATTTCGGCGAGCTCAATCCGCGCGCGCTCGAGGCGCTCGCCGCCGAGGGCCCGCTCGCCGCCTTCGAGGTCACACTCGAGAAAATCCCGGAGCCGAAGGGAAAGCGCGCGAAACCCCTGCTGGAGCTGGCGCCGTTCCAGCCGGTCGAGCGCGACTTCGCCTTCGTGGTCGACCGCGCGGTGAAGGCGGCCGACGTGCTGCGGGCGGCGCAGGGCGTCGACCGCAAGCTCATCGCCAATGTCACCGTGTTCGACGTCTACGAGGGCGAGGGCATCGATCCCGGCAAGAAATCGATCGCGATCGCGGTGACCCTGCAGCCGCGCGAGAAGACCATGACCGACGAGGAGATCGAGGCGGTCGCCGGCAAGATCGTCGCCGAGGTCGGCAAGCGCACCGGCGGGGTGCTAAGGGCGTAGCGCCTTCGTAATGACCGACACTCGCGAGGCTGGCTCGGTCTGCTCCCTCTCCCCGCATGCGGGGAGAGGGGTGGGGTGAGGGGCTCACCAAGGTTCAACTGGGTTGATGGTATGCCCCTCACCCCCGCCCTCTCCCCGTAAAGAACGGGGAGAGGGAGCAGACCGAGCGCTCCGCAGCTTTTGCGGATTCACTCGCAAGAATTTCTTCACGCCGGCATAAGCCGGATCAGCGCCGTCCGCCGCCGAGCGCCTTCACCACCGCATCGGCCGCGCGCTCGCCCGATTCCCAGGCGCCGCCGACGGTGCCCCAGAGCGTCTCGTGCACGGCCTCGCCGGCGAAAAACAGCCGGTTGGCGAGCGGCTCCATCATGATCTTGCGCGCGGATTGCGCGCCGGGGGCGGCCGAGGAGGCGGCGCCGAGCACCCACGGCTCGCTGTTCCAGCGCGTGGCGCGGCTGCGCTTGACGGCATGCTTGATGTCGGTGCCGTAGAGCCCGGCGAGCCAGCCGGTCGCGAAATCGACCATCGCCGCCTCGCCTTTCTCGGAAAGCTCGCGGCCGAAATTGCCGGCGACGTCGACGACGCACAGCGTCGAGCCCGACACGTTGGCGAAGACCGCGGCGGTCTCGCGACGCTCACTCTTCTCGAAGGCGAGCTCGTCGGCGCGCAACCCGAGCGGATTGCCGGTCATCTCGAGCGCGATGTGATCCTGGCTGCCGAGCTTGAGCCTGGCCGCAGCATCGAGCTGGCGCTTGGGCAGGTCGATCTTGATCTTGCCGGAGGTGAGGACGTTGGTCGAGACGGTGACGATGACGGCGCTCGCGACGAGCTGGCCCTTCGCGGTTTGCAGCTCGACGCGGCGGCCGCGCCATTCGATGCCCGTCACCGCCGTCGCGAGCCTGACCACATTCGCCGGCGCGAGCCTCGCCAACAGCGTGCCGAAGCCCTGGCGGCACAAGGCGCCGTTGTCGCGCTCGGCCGAGCGGGAGAAATCGACCGTCGACACCTCCGAGAGCTCCTTGCCGCAGCCGTAGGGACCGAGCACGAACTCGACGCTCGGCCGCCATTCGCCGAGATCCTTGGGCAGCGCCTGGGCGCAGGCGACGTCGCTTTTGCGCGCCGCATCGGCGATTGCGCCGGTGGCGCGCACCAGGCTCGCGAGGAAATCCTCCATCTCGCCCTCGCGCGCGTAGCGCCGGCCGATGCGCATGCGCTGGCCGGGCGGCGTCGGATAGATGTCGAGCCCGGTCTGGGTCGCGAGCTTGGCGAGCGGATTGATGTCGGCGGCATAGATGAAGTGCGCGCCCCGGTCGAAGGGCAGGCCGAAGGTCTTGGTGTCGGTGACGCAGCGCCCGCCGACCTCGTTTGCCGCCTCGAGCAGCGCGACACGCCGGCCGGCCGCGGCAAGCCGCCGCGCCGCCGCGATCCCGGCCGCGCTGGCGCCCACGATGGCGACGTCGACGCTGCCGGACGCCGGCTCCTCGGGCGGCGGCGCCCGCCGCGGGGCCGCCAGCGCCGGTCCCGCCGCCGCGACGGCGGAGGCAGCAAGGAACGACCGGCGGCTCAAGCGTTTCATTGGCACAGGGATGGTTTCGGAGCGGGCGAGGTTTAGCATGGGTTGGCGCGACGCGCGGCAAGTCTTTCGGACAAGGCGGCGGGTTCCGCGCGGCCGGTTGCCGCATGCAACGGAGAACGACGATGCTCGACGCGGCGGTCAAGGCGCTCACCCAGATGCTGTCGCCGCCGTTCCGGACGGTGCTGCTGAAATCCGCCGCGCTCGCGCTCGCGCTGATCCTGCTTATCGGGATCGCGCTCCACCGGGTGCTCGCCTGGCTCGCCGGCATCGGCGAGAGCTGGGCCGAGGGCGCGCTCGGCGCGAGTGCGCACATGCCGCTCGCGATCCTGGCGTGGGTTCTGTCGCTCGCCGTCGGGCTCGGCATCGTCGTCGGATCAGTGTTCCTGATGCCGGCGGTGACCGCGCTGGTCGGCAGCTTCTTCGTCGACGAGATCGCGCTCGAGGTGGAGCGAACCCACTATCCCGGCGATCCCGCCGGCCGCCCGCTGCCGCTCGCCCGCGCCGTCATCGAAGGCGTGAAGACCGCCTTGCTCGCGATCCTGGTTTATCTGTTGGCGGTGCCGTTCCTGCTGGTCGCCGGACTGGGCGCGGTCATCTTCTTCCTCGCCGCCGCCTTCCTGCTCGGGCGCGAATATTTCGAGCTCGCGGCGATGCGCTTTCGCCCCGTCGCCGAGGCGAAGCGCCTGCGCAAGGCGCATCAGGGCACGGTGTTCCTCGCCGGCCTGTTCATCGCCGCCTTCGTGTCGGTCCCGATCGTCAACTTGGCAACGCCGCTGTTCGCCATGGCGCTGATGGTGCACGTGCACAAGCGGACGACGAATAGCGAATGGCGAATAGCGAATGGCGAATAGTGGAAGAGGCCGCTTTTCCATTCGCTACTCGCTATTCGCCATTCGCATGCTTTCTTAAGGCAGCGCGCTCACCGCCACCTTGACCGTGCCCGCGGCCTCCGCGATCACGCGCAGCGTCTTGGCGTCGAACTCGATGCCGGCGAGACGGAGGCTGGTGACGGCGGCGTCGACGCGCACGCCGTCGGCGCTGCGGCGGAAATCGGCGATCGCCGCCTCGATGCTCTTGCGGGCACTCCCCGTGAGCGGCACGAGGTCGACCACCGCGTGCTCGGCCAAGAGCTTTTGCAGGTACGGCACCGCTGCCTGCGCCGCCGCGCCCAAAAGGCCGAACGCCGCTTCCGATTGGACGTCGAGCGCGATGTCGTCGAGGCGCAGCATCTGGCGCTCGCGGTCGAGCGCCGGCCGTCCCCAGACGTGGATCGTGGCCTCGGCCCCGAACCCGAACCAGCTCTTGTTCTCGTTGGCCTTGACGCGCAGCGAGATCAGCAGCCGGTCGCCGGAGGCGGCGAGGGCGACGCTGCGGACGGTGGCGGTGAAGGCGCCGTCCTCCGGGAAGGTCTTGCCCTTCAGCTGCGCCTCGAGCAGCCGGTTCACCTCGGTGAATGGGACGTCGATCGGCACCGCGATGGCGACGCGGCCCTGCTCGATTTGCGGGACGAGCTCGAGCTGCGCCGGGAACGGGCAGTCGGGCTTGGTCTCGTTCGGCACGATCCGCGTCTGCGCCTCGACGCCGATGGTCAGCGTGAGCGCGGATTCGCCGACCCGCGGCTGGCCGGCGAAGGCGCGCGTCGGCCGCAGCTCCAGCCACAGATCGGGCATGCCGGCGGCGGCGGCGCCGAGCGGGATCGAGCGGCACATCTTGGCCCATTCGCGCCGCGCCGCGAGCTCGAGGAGGGGATCGTTGCGGACCCGCCCCTGCAGCGCGGTGACCTGCTCGTCGACGGTGCGGTCGAGCAGCGGCTTGACCTCGTTCGGTACGTTGACCTTGAGCCCCAGGATCGACAGCGAGGCATCGGCGAGCGCGACCTGCGCGGCGAGATTGGGCTCCATCCGCCACGCCGGCGTGAGCGCCGGTCGCGCGCTGACCGTGACGTTGCCGCGGATGTCGGCGCGCTCATCGAGCGTCTTTTCCGTGAGATTCTGCACCCCCTGCCCCACTTTGCCGCCGAGTAGTCCGCCGATCGCTCCCGTCAGGTTGCCCGCCTGGCTCGCAAGCCGGCCGGTCAACCGGAAGCTTCCGGTCAGCGGGTCGAGACCACGAGCCCGTCCGGCTTGCCGCCGACGGCGAGCGGACCGCGCGCGACCGTCCAGCCGATCTCGGCATTGGACAGGAGCTGCGACAGCGGGTTCTCGCGCTTGCCCGTGAGATCGCGCGGCGCGGCGCGCTCGAGCGCGTCGCGGATGGCGGCGAGCGCAATCGCGGCCGGGGTCACCACCACCGACGTGCGGGCAACGGGCTTGAGCGGCGGCACCTCGGCGAGCGACGGTCGCCGTTGTCCGGCGCCCGGCCACAGCCGGTTCATCGCCCAGATCGAGCCGAGGAACGAGACGACGACCACGAGCGCGCCGACGGCGATCTTGCCCCAGGGGAGATGCATTTCGTTGACCCTCGATCACGTGCCCGTAGTGGTAATCCGAACGCTCCGGCTGATTACCGACTACTGAGGAACCGTCTTCCCCGGCCACTTGCAGAGGTCGGCGATCAGGCACTTCTCGCAAAGCGGCCGGCGCGCGACGCAGACATAGCGCCCGTGCAGAATCAGCCAGTGGTGGGCGTGGCGCTTGTATTCCGTCGGCACCACCTGCTCAAGCTTCGACTCGACCTCGAACGGCGTCTTGCCGGTGGCGATGCCGGTGCGGTTGCCGACCCGGAAGATATGGGTGTCGACCGCGATGGTCGGCTCGCCGAAGGCGACGTTGAGCACCACGTTCGCGGTCTTGCGGCCGACCCCGGGCAGCGCCTCCAGCGCCTCGCGGCTGCGCGGGACCTCGCCGCCGTGCTCCTCGAGAAGCTTCCTCGACAGACCTACGATGTTCCTCGCCTTGGTTCGGTAGAGGCCGATGGTCTTGATCAGCTCCTGCAGCCGCGCCTCGCCGAGCGCGGCCATCTTCTCCGGCGTGTCGGCCGCCGCGAACAAAGCGGGCGTCGCCTTGTTGACGCCGGCGTCGGTCGCCTGCGCCGACAGCACCACCGCGATTCAACAGCGTGAACGGATTGATGTGCTCGAGCTCGCCCTTCGGCTCCGGCTTCGCCGCGCGCAAGCGCCGGAACGCTTCCGCGATCTCGGCGGTTGTCCATTGCGGCAGCGCGCCCGCCGCCGCCTTCCGGTCGGCGGCGACGCGTTTGCGCGGGCTTGCGATCTCGGCCTTGCGGGCGTGCGCCGGTCGCCGCGGCGGCGCCGCTCTCGCCTTGCGGGCGGGGCGGCGGGGCGCCCGGCGACATGTTTTGCGAGCCATAGTTCCCGTATACTGAGGCCCATGACGCCCGACAACGACCCGGCCCGAGAATCGCGCGCGGAACCCACGATCTTTTCGGCGGTGCTGACCCCGCATCGATCGCTCGGCCGGCGCGGCTTTTTGCTGCTCATGCTGGTGCTCGGCTCGATCAGCTTCACGACCGGGATGGTGTTTCTCCTCGCCGGCGCCTGGCCGGTGTTCGGCTTCTGCGGGGTCGACGTGCTGCTGGTCTATTGGGCGTTCCGGGTGAACTATCGCCGCGGGCAGGCCTACGAGCAGGTCACCGTCACCCCCTCCGAGCTCACGGTGCGGCAGGTGAGCCATCGCGGCGGCATCCGGGAGTGGACCGTCAACCCGCTCTGGGTGCGGCTCGACCGGGTGGTGCACGCGGAATTCGGCATCGAGCGCTTGTTCTTGGTCTCGCGCGGACGGCGGCTGGCGATCGCGGGCTTTCTCGGCCCGCAGGAGAAGGAAAGCTTCGCGCATGCGCTCACGCACGCGCTCGGGGAAGCGAAGCGCGGGCCGACGCGAACCGTGTTCGATTGAATCAGAGACCGGGTGGGCCGAGGCGCCAGCGCTGCCTAGGTTGGAGGGAAACGATGGAGGCAGCCATGCTCTCTCCCGACCGCGTTCCCGAGCTTGCGCCGCTCGCCCGCGCCGCCGCGGACTACGACGTCGTGCGCCGCGCCATCGCCCATATCCGCGGCAACTGGCGCACGCAGCCCGACATCGAAACCATCGCCGAGGCGGCGGGCGTCACCACGACCGAGCTGCATCACCTGTTCCGGCGCTGGGCCGGCATCACGCCGAAGGCGTTCCTGCAGGCGCTCACGCTCGACCACGCCCGGCGGCTGCTGCGCGATTCCGCGAGCGTGCTCGACACCACCTTCGAGGTCGGCCTCTCCGGCCCGGGACGGCTGCACGACCTCTTCGTCACCCACGAGGCGATGTCGCCCGGCGAATGGAAGTCAGGCGGCGCCGGACTGACGATCTGCTACGGGTTCCACCCCTCGCCGTTCGGCACCGCGCTGGTCATGGCGACCGAGCGCGGGCTCGCCGGCCTCGCCTTCGCCGACTTCGGCGGAGAGGCGGCGGCGCTCGCCGACATGCGCGGCCGCTGGCCGCAGGCGGACTGCGTCGAGGACACCGCGCGCACCGCGCCGCTCGCGAACCGCATCTTCGACATGCGATCGTGGCGCGCGGAGCGGCCGCTGCGGGTGGTGCTGATCGGCACCGACTTCGAGGTGCGGGTGTGGGAGACCCTGCTCGCGATCCCGATGGGCCGCGCGGCGACCTATTCCGACATCGCGGCCAGGGTCCACGCGCCGAAGGCCGCACGCGCGGTCGGCGCCGCGGTCGGCAAGAATCCGATCTCGTTCGTGGTGCCGTGTCACCGCGTGCTCGGCAAGAGCGGCGCCATCACCGGCTACCACTGGGGCCTCACCCGCAAGCGCGCGATGCTGGGCTGGGAGGCGGCACGCGTCGGCGCAGCGGCGTAGCGAGCTATCGCGCGTTCTCCGCCACGTTCAGCGTCGGGGTCGCCGCGCGGGCGAAATCGCCCTTGCGGTAGGCAACGAGCGTCTCCGCGCTCTGAGCGTCCATGAAGTCGGCGAGTGCGGCATAGGTCACGCAGCGCACCTCGGGCAGGTTGCAGACCGCGCGCGCGAACGATTTCAGCGCCTCGTTGTAGGCGCCGAGCTGGTAGCCGAAGAAATGATGCCCGATATGCAGCGGCGCGCGGTTGCCGCTGTAGTTCGTCTTGAAATAGGCGAGATAGGTCTGCAGCGTCTGCTCGCGCGCCGCCTCGACGCGGCGCGGATCGGTCGCGCCGCGCGCCTGCGCCACGAAGAAATTGTAGTCCATCGACAAGGTCGCGCGGCCCGAGCCCTGGATCCGCAGCATCGCCAGATTGAAGCGCCAGACGCCGTCGATCTTCTCGGGCCAGGCGTCGGCGTAGCCGACACCGCTGGTGTCGTAGCGGAAGCCGCTCGCCTTGAGCGCACCGTAGAGGCCGGGGCCCTTGGCGAGATAGGGCGCGCGGAAGCCGATGACGTCGGTCGCGGCGAAGGCGAGCCTCGCCTCCGGGATGCCGTTCCCCGGCCCGACGTTGCGCACGATCTCGGCATACGAGCGGAATTCCTTCTCCCAGTCGCCGACCGACCAGGCGGCGCCGTTGAAATGTCCCATGGCATGGGAGGCGATCTCGTGGCCGCTGCGGTGGAGATCGTTGACGTAATCGACGCGCCGGCGGACGTCCTGCGGCGAGCCGCCGAAATTGATGCGGGAATAGCCGCGCCGCTGGTGCGGGCCTTCGTAGCTGTTGCGGTTGGCGTCGGCGATGAAGTTGATGCCGCTGACGAAGAAAGTGAAGTGAAGGCGGTCGCCGTCCCGGTTCATCTCGGCGGCGAAGTCGGTGAGCTCCTGCCAGCGCTCGAGCTCGGTGCAGTTGTCGAACGCCATGACGACGAATTGCGGCGGGCGATCGACGCCGGCCCGCGCCGGCGTCAGCGCCGGCGCGATCAGTAATCCCAATACGGGAACGAGTTTCCGCGCGATCACATCAGCCCCCCGACCGATAGCGACAGCAGGCAGGAAGTCTAACGGAGCCGAAGGAGCGATTGCATCGACGGCAGCAAAGATTGCCGATGTGTGGCAGCGAAAGCACAGACGGTTGACGATGGCGCCGCGTTCCCACACAAGGACACCGGCGCCTTCGTCGCGGGGCAGATCAGCGCCGTGGAGGACAGGGCCGATGCAGAAGCGCCGGCCGGTGATGCTGGCGATCCTGGACGGCTGGGGCTGGCGCGACGACCCGGCCGACAACGCCGTGCGCCAAGCCCGCACGCCCCATTTCAACCGCTTGTGGGACACCTGCCCACACGCCTTGCTGCACACGTCCGGCAAGGACGTCGGCCTGCCGCCGGGCCAGATGGGCAATTCCGAGGTCGGCCATCTCAATATCGGCGCCGGCCGGCTGGTGCTGCAGGACCTGCCGCGCATCAACGAGGCGATCGCCGACGGCGAGATCGAGCGCTCACCGGCGCTCACCGGCCTGATCGCGCGGCTGCGCGAGAGCGGCGGCACCTGCCATCTCCTGGGTCTGGTTTCGCCCGGGGGCGTGCATTCGCACCAGGACCACGCCGCGGCGCTCGCGAGCCTGCTGGCGAAGGCCGCCGTGCCGGCGGTCGTGCACGCCTTCACCGACGGGCGTGACACGCCGCCGCGCTCGGCCGGCGAGGATATTGCGCGGCTGATCGCGGCGCTGCCGCGCTCGGTCCCGATCGCGACGGTGTGCGGGCGCTACTACGCCATGGATCGCGACAAGCGGTGGGACCGCGTCGCTAAGGCGTATCGGGCGATCGCCGACGCCGAGGGGCCGCGTTTCGCCGATGCTGCGGCCGTCGTCGGCGATGCCTATGCGCACGACGTCAGCGACGAGTTCGTGGTGCCCGCGGTAACCGGCGACTTCCAGGGCATGCGCGACGGCGACGGCGTCCTCTGCTTCAACTTCCGCGCCGACCGGGTGCGCGAGATTCTCAGCGCGCTGCTCGATCCGGGCTTCTCCGGCTTTCCGCGCCGGCGCCGCGTTCGCTTCGCCGCGGCCGCCGGCATGACGGCGTACAGCGACGAGCTCGACCGGTTCCTGCAGACGATCTTCCCGCCGCAAATCCTCGCGAACGTGCTGGGGCAAGTCGTCGCCGACGCCGGCCGCGCCCAATTGCGCATGGCGGAGACCGAGAAATATCCGCACGTCACGTATTTTCTCAACGGCGGCCGCGAGGAGCCCTATCGCGGCGAGGACCGCATCATGGTGCCGTCGCCGAAGGTCGCGACCTACGACCTGCAGCCCGAGATGTCGGCGCCCGAGCTGACGGACAAGGCGGTCGCGGCGATCGGCTCCGGCAAGTACGATTTGATCGTATTGAACTACGCCAATCCCGACATGGTCGGGCATACCGGCAGCCTCAAGGCCGCGATCAAGGCGGTGGAGACGGTGGACGACGGCCTCGGCCGCCTCGCCGAGGCGATCGCCAAAACGAGCGGCGCGTTGCTGGTGATCGCCGACCACGGCAATTGCGAGACGATGCGCGATCCTCTGACCGGCGGCCCGCACACCTCGCACACCACCAATCCGGTGCCGATGCTGCTCGTGGGGGGCGGCAACGCCGCGGTAGCGGAGGGGCGGCTCGCCGACGTCGCGTCCACGCTGCTCGAGCTAATGGACCTCCCGCGGCCCAACGAGATGACCGGCGTCTCGCTGCTGCACCGGGGCGGATCGAACGATCAGATGTCGGTCAGCCCCAGCACGTCGGCCATCGAATAGAGCCCTGGCTTCTTCCCGCGCGCCCACAAGGCGGCGCGGATGGCGCCGCGGGCGAAGACCATGCGGTCCTCGGCCTTGTGGACGAACTCGATCCGCTCGGCCGGCCCGGCGAAGATGACGGTGTGGTCGCCGACGACCGAGCCGCCGCGCAGCGCCGCAAACCCGATATCGCCCGCGCGGCGCGCTCCGGTCACGCCGTCGCGCCCGCGCACCGAGTGCCGGTCGAGATCGATGCCGCGGCCCGCGGCGGCGGCGCGGCCGAACATCAGCGCGGTGCCGGAAGGGGCGTCGACCTTCTTGTTGTGATGCATCTCGAGGATCTCGACGTCGAACGCCTCGTCGAGCGTCCTCGCCACCCGCTTGACCAAAGCCGCCAGGAGATTGACGCCCATGCTCATGTTGCCGGACTTGACGATCACCGCGCGCTTCGCTGCCTCCGCGATCAGCTCATCGTTCTCGCCGGTGAGCCCGGTGGTGCCGATCACGTGCACGAGCCCTTTGCGCGCGGTGAGCTCAGCCAGGACCGCGGTGGCGGCGGGAACGGTGAAGTCGAGGAGCCCGTCCGCGCGATCGAGCAGCGGCTCGACATCGGCGGCGACGAGGATGCCGTTCTTGCCCAACCCGGCAAGCTCGCCGGCGTCGCGGCCGATCACCGCCGATCCCGCCGCCTCGACGGCGCCCGCCAGCGCCGCCCCCTGGGTCACCGCAAGGGCGTGGATCAGCGTGCGCCCCATGCGCCCGCCGGCGCCGGCCACGATCAGCCGCATGTCGGACATTCATTCTGCTCCGGCCGGTATCCTCGCCGGTATAGCGAGGCGACGAGGCGAAGAAAAGCGATTGCGCCTCGCGCCGGTCCCTCACGACTGCGGGCCGTCGTAGCCCTCGACGATGACGAGATCGAGCTCGCCCTTGCCGCGGCGTAGCGCCGCCGCGGCCTGGTAGTCGGGCGAGCGGTAGCAGGCGAGTGCCGCCTCGAAGCTCGGGAATTCGAGCACGACCGTGCGCGCCCGCGCGCTTCCTTCCACCACCTCGCGCGTCCCGCCGCGCGCCAGGAAGCGCGCGCCGAACTTGCCGAACGGGACGCCGTTCGCGGCAACGTAGGCCTGGTATCCCTCCGGGTCGGTCACATCGACATGGCCGATCCAATAGCCCTTGCGGGCGGCTGGGGCAGGCACCGTCGCGGGCTGCGGCGGCTGCACGCCGTCATAGCCCTCGACGATGATGAAGTCGCAAGTCGAATGCGGCAGCCGCAGCGGCTTCGCCCGCTGGTATTCCGGGGAGCGGTAGCAGGCGAGCGCCGCGGCGTAGTCCGGAAATTCTCGCAGGACGTTGCGCGAGCGGCCCCGGCCCTCGACCACCTCGCACGTCCCGCCCCGCACCAGGACGTGGCCGTGATACTTGCGGTGCGCCTCCGGGGTGGCGGCCATGTAGGCCTTGTAGCCCTCCGGGTTGCTCACATCGATGTGCGGGATCCAGTAACCCTTGGCCATCGCGGCCCTCCTGTCACGACTGCGTCGCTCTCTCGATCTCGGCGATGATGGCGGCGGCGGCCGCCTGCGGATCCGGCGCGGCGACGATCGGCCGGCCGACGACGAGATGATCTGCGCCGGCGGCGATGGCGGCGGCCGGCGTCATGACGCGCTTCTGGTCGCCGGCGGCGGCGCCGGCCGGCCTGATGCCCGGCGTCACCAGCACCATGCCCGCGCCGACGATCGCGCGCAACGTTGCCGCTTCCGCGCCGGAGCAGACGAGCCCGTCAACGCCGACGTCGCGCGCCTGCGCGGCGCGCTCGGCGACGAGCTCGGGGACGGTGAAATCATAGCCGGCCGCGGCGAGATCGGCGTCGTCGTAGGAGGTGAGCACGGTGACGGCGAGCACGCGGAGATCCGAGCCGCGGCGGGCGTCGACCGCGGCGTGCATGGTCTGCGGATAGGCGTGGACGGTGACGAACGCGGCGCCGAGCCGGGCGACGCTTTCGATCCCCCGCGCGACGGTGTGGCCGATGTCGTGAAGCTTGAGGTCGAGAAAGACCCGCTTGCCCGCGCCGGCGAGCGCGCGCGCGAAATCGATCCCGCCGGCGAAAGCGAGCTGATAGCCGATCTTGTAGAACGAGACCGTTTCACCGAGCCGCGCCACCAGCGCCTCCGCCTCGGCGACCGAGGCAACGTCGAGCGCCACGATCAACCGTTCGCGCGGAGCAAGCTTCACGGCTTCCCTCCGGGTTGCCTCGGCGGACGTAGGTCATCGTGGCGGACAGCTGCCGACATCCCGTTCACCCGCTTCTCGCCATCGATCCCTGTCCCGCCAACAGGCGCGCGGCCTCGACGAGCTTGCGCACCACGGTCTTGAGCTGGCCGGCCGCCCGCGTGTCCCTGAGCTCGTCCATCTCGTCGAACGCCTGCTCGGCGTTCGGCACCGAGACCTGCTCGGCGAGCACCAGCGCCCGGCAGCCGACCGCCAGCACCTGGCGCAAGGCCAGCAAGGATTGCATGGCGCCGGAGCGGCCGGGCGACGCGCCGCCGAGCGCGAAGACCCGGTTCTGATAGACCGCGAGCTGGGGCTCGCCGCGCTCGCGCACGACCGAGATCCAATCGATCGTGTTCTTGATCAGCGGCGTGATCGACGCGTTGTATTCGGGGCTGGCGATGAATACTCCCGCGTGCGCCGACATCAGCTGCTTGAGCTTGAGCGCGTTGGGCGGCGGCCCCGATTTCTCCGCGAGGTCGGCGTCGTAGATCGGCAGCGGGTAATCCAGGAGCGAGATGCGCGTGACGTCGGCGTCGGCGAGCGTCAATTCCTTGGTCGCCAGCGCGGCGAGCCGCACGTTGTACGAGCGCGCCCGCAGCGAGCCGGGAATGACCAAGATCTTGGGGACAGGCATGCGATTCCGGACGACGGAGGACGGACGGCGGACGACAGAATAGGCAAACGTCCGCCGTCTGTCCCGCGGCGTCAGGCGTCAGTCTCGCCGATACACCCAGACCCGCGCCGGCGGAATGTTCATCCAGATGCGCTCGGACGCTTCCGCGCGCACCCGATCGAGCCGCTTCGGAATCGGCGCAACCGCGTGATAGGTGAACTGGACGAAGGGCGCGCCCGGCGACATCAGGTGGAAGGCCTCGAACAGCAGGCGCAGGCGCGTCTGCAGCGGCTTGGTGAACAGCGGCAGGCTCGACACCACCGCCGCCGCCGGCGGCTGCAGCAGGCCGGCGAGGACCCGCCGGAGGCCATAGGCATCGCCCTGCACGACCGTCGCCTCGGGGTAGCGCTTGCGCAACAGCCGGCAGAAGGTCGGGTCGAACTCGATGAGGACGAGCCGCGACGGATCGACCCCTTGCGCGACCAGCGCGTCGGTGACCGGGCCGGTGCCGGGGCCGAGCTCGATGATCGGGCCGGAGAGCTCCGGATCGACATAGGCCGCCATGGTGCGGGCGAGCGCGCGACCGGAGGGAGTTACCGCCCCGATCGCCAGCGGCTTCTCGATCCAGGTCCTGATGAAGCGCACTTCGTCGTCGAGGCGGATGCCGTTCTTCTGCTCGAAGCGACGAATATGGATCTCGAATTTCTTCTTCTGGTGCTCGAGCTGCTGCTCGATTTTCCTTCTCTGCGTCTCGAGCCGCTGCTCGATCTTGCGCTCGATCGCTCCCTTCTTCTGCTCGAAAATCGCAAACTGCCGGCCGATCCTTCGTCCGAGCGCGCCGCTGCGCAATTCGAAAAGGCGTTTCTGTTTTTCGAATTCGCGCTCGAGAAGGTCTAGGGCTGGAAGCGACATCTGGGGCTGCTGACGCTGCACAATGCCTATGAATTGACCACGTCTCACCGGTAATGGCCGCGCCCACGGGGGTCAAGCGGCAATTTTCTCACGCCGAACCGGAGCGCCCCAGGAACTCCTTGACCTTGCCGAAGAATCCGTCCGATTCGGGATGGGTCTCCCTGGACGACAGCCGCTCGAATTCGCTGAGCAGCTCGCGCTGCCGCTTGGTCAGGTTCTGCGGCGTCTCGACCACGACTTGAACGTACATGTCGCCGGTTTGTTTCGAGCGCAGCACCGGCATGCCCTTGCCGTGGAGGCGGAAGCGGCGCCCCGATTGGGTGCCTTCGGAAACCTTCACGCGGGTCTCGTTGCCGTCGATGGTCGGCACCTCGAATTCGCCGCCGAGCGCCGCGATCACCATCGAGATCGGCACCCGGCAATGCAGATCGGCGCCCTCGCGCTGGAAGAACGCATGCGAGGCGATCGAGAGGAAGATATAGAGGTCGCCCGCCGGCCCGCCGCGCACGCCGGCCTCGCCTTCGCCGGCAAGCCTTATGCGGGTGCCGTCCTCGACGCCGGGGGGAATGTTGACGGACAACATGCGCTCGCGGGTCACCCGCCCGGAGCCCGAGCAGGACGGGCAGGGGTTGTCGATCACCTGGCCGCGGCCCTGGCAGCTCGGACAGGTGCGCTCGAGCGTGAAGAAGCCCTGGGCGTGGCGGATGCGACCCTGACCGCCGCAGGTAGGGCAGGCCTTCGGCTTGGTGCCGGCCTTGGCGCCGGAGCCCGAGCAGGATTCGCAGGTCACCGAGGTCGGAATGCGGACCTGCGCGGTCTTGCCGGCATAGGCCTCTTCCAGGCTGATCTCCATATTGTAGCGCAGGTCGGCGCCGCGCTCGCGCCCGCCGCCGCGGCCGCGCCGGCCGCCGCCCATGCCGAACAGATCATCGAAGATATCGGCGAAGGCCGAGGCCACGTCGCCGAACCCGCCGGCCGGGCCGGCGCCGTGCTCGAACGCGGCGTGGCCGAAGCGGTCGTAGGCCGCGCGCTTGTTCGGATCCTTGAGGACCTCATAGGCCTCGTTGATTTCCTTGAAGCGCGTCTCGCTGCTCTTGTCGCCGGGATTGCGATCGGGATGCCATTTCATGGCGAGCTTGCGAAACGCCGATTTCAATTCGCCTTCGCCGGCGCTGCGCTCGACCTCCAGAATCTCGTAATAGCAGCGCTTGGCCATGTCAGCGGGTCCCCTCCCGGACTGCAAGCCGCTCGACCATCGACGCGATGCGGCGCGCGCGCGTCACCGGCCTTTTCGCTTGCTTGATCCAGGTGAGATATTCGCGCTGATGGGAGGGCGGAAGTGCCTCGAAACGGCGGCGGACGGCGCTGCTCTCCGCGAGCGCGGCGGCAATATCGCTCGCAATCTCCTTGGCCATGTCAGCGCCCTTCTCGCCCGGACGTGCAGAACCCGGCGCGAGCTGGCGCCGGGCTCCGAATCAGCTGGCATGATCCGACGGCCGCATCAAAGCCGCCGCCTCAGGCCGACTTTTTGTTCTTCTTGTCGTCGTCGACCTCGGTGAACTCCGCGTCGACGACGTCCTCCTTCTTCTCGGTGCCGTCACCGCCCGCCGCCGCGCCGCCGGGACCGCCGGCCGCCGCGCCTTCCTGCGCCTGCTTGTACATGGCTTCGCCGAGCTTCATCGAGGCCTGCGCCAGCGCGTTGGTCTTGGCCGTGATCGCGGCGGCGTCGCCGCCCTTCAAGGCTTCCTTCAGATCGGCCATCGCGTTCTCGATCGCGCGCCGGTCGCCATCGCCGATCTTGGAGCCGTGCTCGGCGAGCGCCTTCTCGGTCGAATGGATCAGCGCCTCGGCATGGTTCTTCGCCTCGACCTCGGCCTTGCGCTTCTTGTCTTCCTCGGCGTGCGATTCGGCGTCCTTGACCATGCGCTGGATGTCGGCTTCCGACAGCCCGCCCGATGCCTGGATACGGATCTGCTGCTCCTTGCCGGTGCCCTTGTCCTTGGCATGGACGTTGACGATACCGTTGGCGTCGATGTCGAAGGTGACCTCGATCTGCGGCACGCCGCGCGGCGCCGGCGGGATGCCGACCAGGTCGAACTGTCCTAGCAGCTTGTTGTCGGCCGCCATCTCGCGCTCGCCCTGGAACACGCGGATCGTCACCGCGCCCTGATTGTCCTCGGCGGTCGAGAACACCTGGCTCTTCTTGGTCGGGATCGTGGTGTTGCGGTCGATCAGCCGGGTGAACACCCCGCCCAGCGTCTCGATGCCGAGCGAAAGCGGGGTGACGTCGAGCAGCAGCACGTCCTTGACGTCGCCTTGCAGCACGCCGGCCTGGATCGCCGCGCCGACCGCCACCACCTCGTCGGGATTGACGCCCTTGTGCGGCTCCTTGCCGAACAGCTGCTTCACGACTTCCTGCACCTTCGGCATGCGCGTCATGCCGCCGACCAGGACCACCTCGTTGATCTCGGCCGCGGACAGGCCGGCGTCCTTGAGCGCCTGCCGGCAGGGCTCGACCGTCTTCTGCACGAGATCGTCGACCAGCGCCTCGAACTTGGCGCGGGTGAGCTTCATCGTGAGATGCTTGGGGCCCGACGCGTCGGCGGTGATGAACGGCAGGTTGATTTCGGTCTGGGTCGTGGAGGAGAGCTCGATCTTCGCCTTCTCGGCCGACTCCTTGAGCCGCTGCAGCGCAAGCTTGTCGCGGCGCAGATCGATGCCTTGCTCCTTCTGGAACTCGTCGGCGAGATAGTTGACGAGACGCATGTCGAAGTCTTCGCCGCCGAGGAAAGTATCGCCGTTGGTCGACTTCACCTCGAACACGCCGTCGCCGATCTCCAGAATCGAGATGTCGAAGGTGCCGCCGCCGAGGTCGTAGACCGCGATGGTTCCGGTCTTCTGCTTGTCGAGGCCATAGGCGAGCGCGGCCG